>ERZ779896.15-NODE-15-length-264465-cov-6.143175_pt1 | contig 264465 bp, 187 predicted proteins | sample MGYA00511067_ERZ779896 | MGnify/ENA primary metagenome ERZ779896 (study PRJEB29588, sample SAMEA2161597) | human gut metagenome | biome: human gut; feature: human-associated habitat; material: faeces | place: Denmark | collected 2008/2010 ... | reverse complement strand
TGGACCGGCGTTCTCTCTCGAATGCGGGTGCAAAAGTAGTGCTATAAAACATAACTACCAAACATTTTCAGTATTATTTTTCAAGTTTTTTTTCAAGACTTAACAAGTTATATAATGTACGTGTGATAAAGCCATACTACTCGATTCTCACCCTATTGGAGACATCCTGTTATAGAGACATAGCATGCCGCACTTCTACATGGAGGTATATTATGATTTATTGAGTGGCGATGTGATAATTTTCCATACAATAAGTGCGTGAATGATACAAAAATATAAATCACTGAACATTAACAGTTTAAAAATACGATTATGTTTTACCGGAAAGTCGTACATGTTTATGAGAAAAGTCGTACGTGTTTTCGAAAAAAGTCGTACGTGTTTTTCCGAAGTCACATAATAGAAAATAAGAGTAGATAAAAAATACACAATAAGCATAGCCCAATCTCAGGATCAACATTTCTTTCAATCTTTTTCAGGAAACCGCCAAGACGTAATTATCTATGATAATCAAAAAACGATTTTAATTCTTATCACGAATCGAAACGAAGGTAATTTGCTAGAAAGAATTCAGACAATGAAATTATAAAGCTGAAAAACAAATTTATTCCTTACCTTTAGCACAAATAAAGCAAAAGACCATGATACACGTATTAATAAACACACTCGCAGAGAAAATGAACGAATTTCTTTCCAGCTATTATGAACGGGCAGAAATTATAGTGGAAGCCGGAAGTATTGATGCGACTCCAAATGAGGATCAATCGGATAAAATCATACTTTCTATCGTGAATATAGAGCGAGAGACAGCAATGGGAATCTCTGCCCCCTATAGGAACACAAAAAATAACACATTCCAACAAACATCTCCACCATGGTACTTGAATATATATATTATGGTTGCCGCTGTTTTTTCATCTAAAAGATACTTAGAATCTATACAAATATTATCGGATTCAATCTCCTTCTTACAACAAAATTCCATTCTTAAATTACCAGACCAAGGTACCATAACGCTCGAACCCGTAACAATTAGTATGCAAGAGCTCAGCAATATATGGAGTATATTAGGAGGGCATTATTATCCATCAATCCTATGTAAAGCACGAATCATATCTTTTGACGGAACAGAAATCAAGGATATAAAACAACGAATATCAAGTCAAAAAATAAATTAGAAATAATGTTATCAAACATATAGCATTTAATATCATGCCATATTCTTTTTATCTACTTTTGGAATATTATAACTATAAAACAAACCAATGATGAAATTTGACTTTTTAATTAACATTATATTTAGCCATGAATATTATAATGAATGTATTCCTTCTGAAATCTTCGAGATAGAACCCAGGAGAACGAATAGAGTCGTATTAGGAGGACCTAAATATCCTTTTAGGCAAACGGGTCGAAATCAATATGCACTAATTGGAGATCGAGAAGAGCTTCTTGATCACCTTTCAACCTCCCCGGATGGTCTCAACCTTGAGTTTCAAGCACATTCAAAAGATCCGAATTTTTTACTGTATACACAATCCCTGCTACCGGAAGAGCTAAATGATTCAGATATACAATTAAGTGTTATCGATAACCGACTGAATCGGCTCAATGTGATCATTCATGTTACCAAAGAATTATTAAAAACGAAATGCCCAATACAGAAAGAAATCCATTATCACACAAAAGAAGCCTATTGGGATTTTATCTTGATACCTCGTAATCCAGAAAATGCGTCAATGGATATTTTTATGGAGGATAATGGACCGGAAAATATTAGCTTCAAGAATCCCGAGCAAATCCGTTTCATGGATAAGGACGTTTTTCGTATCAGCACAGAATATCCGATAAAGATTAAGGAAGAGTCTTATTACCAAAGAAGATCAGATATCACGATTTACGAGAAAAGAGAATATGCTAAAAGAATGCTATTAAGGCATGTTCCTGTTCCCTCTTTGGGACGTTTTCTTATAAAGGAATTACAATCTACCGAGAATTCTATTATACAAATTCTTTATATCTAAATCCTTAAAAAAATAACGTATGGCACAAATGAAAACCCCTGGCGTTTATATCATAGAGAAAAACGCTTTTCCTAATTCAGTCGTAGAAGTCGCTACCGCCATCCCTGCCTTTATCGGGCATACCCAATTCGCACGGGACGGTAACAAGGATTTGACCGGTATCCCTTTCCGTATATCTTCTATGGCTGAGTTCCATTCGTTCTTCGGTTTCGCTCCCACCTTGCGATTCGGAATTCGTCCGGAAGATTCCGAGAGTGAGGACACCACCAATGACATAAACGTATTATTCCCCGACGGAAGTTGCCAGCTTACTTTGCCAAAAACGTTCTATGCTTTATATTATAATATGTTGTTGTTCTACGCTAACGGTGGAGGACCGTGCTATATCGTCTCCGTAGGAGATTATGAGCATGACTTTAAAAGCATAGACTTTACAAATGCGCTCTTAGCCTTAAAAAAAGAACAGGAGCCCACGTTGGTCGTCGTTCCGGAAGCCGTATATATGGAGGAAGGCGATTGTTACAAAGTTCAAACTGCCGCTTTGATGCACTGTGGTAACGATATGAAAAATCGCTTTGCCATATTAGATGTTTTCAACGGATACAAAGATGAAAACGGTGCGGTTATCAAAAGTTTCCGAGAAAATATAGGTAGCAATTTCCTTGCGTACTGTGCCTCCTATTATCCATGGATAAATACATCTATCGTCACCGAGAAAGATATCACTTTTTATAATATAGAAAAGGATAGTTTAGAGAAATTGGAGGAACTGATCTTGAACGAATTCTCAAAGAAGTCCGGTGTAACGAATGAGGCTGTCAATGAACTTATGGACAAGTTCAAGCTTTTGCTTACCATGAAAGAGGACGAGGCGGAACGTTTCCATACCTTATTATACCAAGTCAGTTCCGTATACCGCTCCATTTTGAGAGAGATTCGCTTGAGGATCAATTTACTTCCGCCTTCAGCTTCGATGGCCGGTCTTTATACTATGGTAGATAACACCCGGGGAGTATGGAAAGCCCCTGCGAATATTTCCATCAATAACGTAGTCACACCCGCACTCTCGATCACAAATGCCGAGCAAGAAGATCTGAACGTACCGATGAACGGAAAAGCCGTAAACGCAATCCGTAGCTTCCCCGGTGAAGGAATCAAGGTTTGGGGTGCCCGCACGATGGATGGTAACTCGTTAGACTGGCGTTATATTAACGTAAGGCGTACGATGATCTTCCTAGAGGAATCGATCAAGAACGCCGCCCGTGCCTATGTATTCGAACCGAATGTAGCAAATACATGGGTAAATATGCGTAGTATGATAGACGGATTCTTACGGGGCGTATGGAAACGAGGTGGATTAGCAGGAACTTCCCCCGAAGACGCATATAGCATTCATATCGGATTGGGAGACACGATGACTCCCGAGGATATTCTGGAAGGTATCCTCAGGATATCCGTATTCGTGGCTATTACCAGACCTGCGGAATTTATCGAGATCACATTCCAACAACAAATGCAAAAAAGCTGATAATTTAAGAATTAAAACCTATTAAAGAAATACGAATATGGCAGGAGAAGCACAAGATAATGTATGGCCGTTACCCAGTTTTTATTTTAAGGTAGAATTAGGTAGCCTCGGGGAAATCGCTTTTAAAGAGGTATCTGGTCTGGATATGGAAGCCCAAGTAATTGAGTACCGACATGGTAATAGCCCGGTTTTCTCAAATATCAAGATGCCGGGACTGAAGAAGACGAGCAATGTCAGTCTAAAGAAAGGGGTTTTCAAAGCGGATAACAAATTATTTGATTGGTTTAACAAGATAAAAATGAACACAATACAGCGAGAAGATGTAACAATCAGCTTACTGGATGAAGCAGGAAGCCCTACAATGGTTTGGAAATTATCGAACGCATGGCCGACTAAGGTTACCGGTGTCAGCTTAAAATCCGATGGAAACGAGGCTGCCATCGAAACCTTAGATTTAGCGCATGAAGGATTGACCATAGAAAACGCTTAATGCTAAGGTTTGATCATATTGTCCCTCCTCCGGTAGCGTTTTATTTCAACGTGACTTTCGAAGGATTGATCGAGACCTCTTTCCAAGAGGTCTCGGGACTACAACTTGAAATGGAGACGGAAACGATTAAAGAAGGGGGAGAAAACAGTTTCAGCTATCAGGTGCCTACCCGACGAAAGCACGGTAACCTTGTGTTGAAACGTTCTTTAATGCCTTTGCCTCATGTGCTAGAGACATATGTGGTTAAAGTATTGGAAAATAATGGAAGTGCCCAGATCGTTCCCGTCAATTTAACTATATCATTGCTGGATGCCGGGCATTTTCCCCTAAATAATTGGTCTGTGCTCAATGCTTACCCTGTAAAATGGGACATTAGCGCATTGAATTCCCAAAAGAATGAGTTGGTGATTGAAACATTGGAGATGGCTTATACTAATTTGATCCGTATGTCGATAAGAGATACAGAAGATACGAAAAAAGAACAATTTAAGCAATGGCTATAACTATAAAAGAAATCCAAGTGTCCGCAAAAGTGACACAACAGAAAAAGGAACCCGACCTCCCTCTCTCCCGTGATTTGATACAACAAATCAAAGAGGAGATAATTCGTGAGGCCAAGAAAGATTTGTCTAACCTTTTTTCTTGTAGAAAGGAGCGGTAAAACATGAACCAAAAGTTGATCATCGAGGCATATAAATCAATTGAATACAAAGGTGGCGAGAAATTGGGTAATATCACCGTCCAAATCAATCCGGATAGCTATAAGTTAAGCAAATCTACCTCCTATAAGAAAGACGAAAGCATAAAAGAGGATAAGCAACTACCGGAGTATAAACACACCAACCCCTCCACTCTCTCTTTTGATATACACTTCGATGGTACCGGTATTATCCCGACGGGGAAAAAAACCGTGACAGAAAGGATCAAGGATTTGGAGAATATCATTTTTCTACCTAGCGCAGAGATCGATCCACCCAGCCCTTGCTTCCTTAAAGTAATTTGGGGGAGTCTCATTTTCAAGGGGAGATTAACCAGCCTAAATTGGGATTACACCTTATTCTCGCCCAATGGCAATCCTTTACGAGCTAAAGGCTCCTTGTCACTAACAGAGGCGATTAGTAGTAGAGAGACACAAGCAAAAAAGAAAAATCAAAAAGCTGAGGGTAAATTCGTTACTTTTAAACAAGGAGACAGTCTAATCGGGTTATGCGCAAAAGAATATAAAAATTCTGGTTACGCTCCAATGATTGCCTCCATTAATAACCTAATCAGCTTTAGAGATATAAAACCCGGAACTCAATTATGGTTCCCTAAAATATAATGAATATGGATAATTCATTTATAATCAAACTATTCCTAAATGGTAAAGATGTAACGGAGCAATACTCCGTAATCAATGCAAAAATATACAGAGCATGTAATAAGATCGATAAAGCAACGATCTCCATCAGCGCTGATATTATCGACAACAGCCAATTTGAAATACCAGACAACAAAATATTCAATCCGGGTACGGAGCTTAAGTTTCAAGCGGGTCCAACAGATAAGGTCAGCACCTTATTTGAGGGATGCGTTACAACCCATCAGTTAAAAATCAATAGCGAACAACAAACTCTATTTGTTTTAGAATGTAGGGGGTTCGCATATCCTGCAACCTTTGGACGTAAAAATAATGTATATGAAAATAGTAAAGATGATGCCGTTATCAAGAAGATTCTGGGACAATACGGGCTTTCTGCCAAAGTAGATAGTACCGGTATAGAAATTCCACAACTGGTACAATATTATTGTACAGATTGGGATTTTGTACTCACACGAGCACAAAATAACGGATTAGTCGTTATCACTGACGGTAAACAAGTCAAGGTATGTAAACCGAATGTATCTGCCTCCCCGGTCTTAACCATCACCTATGGAGATAATTTAATCGCTTTCGATGGTTCTATATCCGCTTCCGAGCAATACACAGATACAAAAGCCTGCGCTTGGGACGTGAGCCGTCAACAAATTATCAAAGCCACCGCCAGCAAACCTTCTCTCAATGCCCAAGGCGATATCGCCGCAAAGGATCTATCCGGTCTGGCAAATGAAGTGATGCTTTATCAAACCAACGCTCCCATCGGCGACGCTTCTTTACATGCTTGGGCCGATGCGCAAGCTTTATGGAGCGGTCTGGCACGTTTTCAAGGCTCCATCACAATTTACGGGAATGCGTCTATTATTCCGGGCTGTATTATCAAATTAGAAGGATTAAGCAAACATTATAGTGGAAACGCATTTGTTCAATCAGTAGAACATACACTACAAGGAGGCGAATGGAAGACACAAGTCTATATGGGTTTCAATCCGGTAGTCATTACCGAAGAGCCCGATGTAGTGGCTCCCGCAGCTAGTGGTTTCTTGCCCGGCATACGAGGATTACAAATAGGGATCGTTAAAAAGATCGGAGATAATAAAGATTTCGAGAATTTTATATTAGTCGATATACCCTTGTTACAATGTGAGAAGACGGAGATATGGGCTCGGCCGGTCAGTCCGTACGCAAGCAATGGGGTCGGCATGTTATTTCTACCGGAAGTCGATGATGAGGTAGTCCTGCAATTCATCAATGAGGACCCCTGCCACCCTGTGATTATCGGAAGTTTGTACAGTCGCAAACGAAAAACGCCGGTTTCTTTAGATCCAAAAAATAATTTAAAGACAATTGTTACAAAAAACCAGTTGAAAATTACTTTGGACGATGATAAAAAGATTATCACAATAGGGACTCCCGGAGAGAACACGCTCATATTGGATGATGACAAAAAGCAAATTCTGTTATCCGATGCTAATAAGAACAAGGTCTGTATGGATAAAAACGGAATTATGGTAGAATCCGGCAAAGATCTCATATTTAAGGCAAGAGGGAATGTCAAGACAGAAGGAATGGGTATCGAATCCAAGTCTAAGCAAGATACCAAGATAAATGGCTTGAATATCGAGGTTTCCGCACAAATGGGAGTTAAAGTAAAAGGGTCTGCCACCGCCGAAATATCCGCATCCGGCCAAACCGTTGTAAAAGGAGGCGTTGTAATGATTAATTAAATCGAATGATTTATGCAGAACAAAAATAGTTTTTTAGGTAAAGGATGGGCATTCCCCCCAGAATTCAGCCATAATGATAATCCCACCCGCATGTCTAATTATGAAGAAGACATCCGGCAAAGCTTGATCATCCTTCTCTCCACTCGCACAGGGGAGCGAATACATCGTCCGGATTACGGTACGGAACTATATCGTTATCAGTTTGAACAATTAGATCTTACCATGGAGACCATGATTAAAAGCGCTATCGAGAAAGCTGTTCTCTTATACGAGCCTAGAGTCTCGCTTGATCGCATAGAAATTAATAAGGCTTCGATTCAAGATGGCATTCTGATTATCGAACTTTATTATACGATACGTATGAATAATGTCCAACAAGAATTGACCTATCCTATCTATTTTGATTCTAACCGATGAATAAACAATGGAATAAAGATGGATTGACAAGAAAAAAATTGGAGAATGATTTCCGGATACATGAGCCTTTTCAAGTACTCGAGAAAAATCTCTCCAATTTATTGGCTCGTGCCTTTTCGAAATCATCCTTTTTATATCATTACCAATCCTTAGCCATACTCAATGAGATCAAGCAAACAGATACAATCGGGATCGAACAGAGTTTCATTTTGTGGCAAAATGAGAACTCACCGGAAAGTAACAGAGAAATCACCTATCTAAGAAACGCTCTATACCATAAGTTCTCTGATTGGTATCAAAGATTGAATCATCGGATCTTTAGAGATTCCATGTCCGATTTATTTCTGGATATGGAGAAATATAACCAGAGACTTCAGCTAATAACCCTATCCAATCCTAAAACGGTTCGTAGAAGTCTCTACCTATTATTACGTATCCTCCGTAATTTACAAAACAAACGAGAGATTTACATCCAAGAAATCGCTAAAAGCAGAGAGACCGATCCCTCATTAGCTGTTTTAATCGCTTTCTTGAAAAACTATCAATATCTGGTAGATCAGTTCAATAAACGCTGGGAAGCTTATCCGTTATTTTATGTCAACCAAATATTGAAGGAATCTCCCCAAAAAGCGATTATTCCTTCCGCTTGGTTTATCGCCGTGAAGAATAATACCGCACAGCAAGCCCAGTTACCCAAAGGTACAGGTATTATAACACAGGTACCATTTCCTGCGCAAGATATCCAATTTTGTTATCGTACGGACGAAGATTATTCGGTCAATGACATGAAAATAACGAGTATACATTCGTTACTATTGGAAAAAGATCCGAAAAAATATCCAGCGAGCCGATTAGGCTTCGTTACGTCCATCTGGCAAAAACAGTTGAATGACAGGATCGGAAACGTTCCTTCTAAGAAGCCCAATCTGGACTCAGAGCTAATCTTTGAGAACCAATCCTCTATACAAGCTGGACTGATGATCGAATCTCCCATGTTATTACTTCGGGAAGGACATCGGGATATACATATCACATTCGGATTAGAAGAAGACTCCATATCATATTTCAAAGAATTAATCGCTACCACGGAACAATCTTCCCACGAAACCGGGCGTGTATTAAACGACGCTTTCCTATTGGAGTTAAGCACAGAGAAAGGTTGGGCCCCGATATACGCCTACACCTTGACATTCATCAACGAAAACTCCTTTTATCTGAAATTCGTCCTTAATGAGAAATTCGACCCTACAACACCTTGCTCTGAAGCTCATGGTTGCCAAACACGGAACCCAGCGCTCCGTATATTGATGAACACGGATGCTTGGTTATTCCCCTACTCTTGGGTACACCGTATTTTTATTACTAGCTTAAAGATAAAGGTACATGTATCCGGCATGTCATCCTTGAAAATCTATAATCCTCTGGGAGAAGTAGACGCAAGCGTACATTTCCCTTTATTCGGGTTAGAAGCTCAAAAAGGCTCATGGTTCGCATTCGGTAATTATGAGATAGCGATCAAGCCTATCCAATCCATGGGTATTACTTTGCAATGGGCGGATCTACCTTATTCGGAAGGAGGTTTCTATGATTTGTATCAAGCATATAAGACACCTATCGATAATACCACCTTCAAAATTGAATGGGAAAAACTAACAGACCAGAAATGGGTAAAATTACCGGGAAGTACATCTTGTCTTTTCAATACGAAAAACAAGCATACTTCCCCTAGGGGAAAGCTCTCGGAGTACAGCGAGATCGTTTACGACAAACCGTTCAAAAACATTACGGTCTCCACGGAAGAAGAGCAATATCAATATACGAAAACCCAGCAAGGCTTCTTCAGGATTAGACTCACAGATCCGAACGGCGGATTTGGGCAGACGGAGTACCGGATGCTCTTTGCGGATATCATGATAAGAAACAGCCATACCCGTAAACAGACCCCGGTGCCCAAACCTCCTTACAACCCTATGATTGAAAGTATAGGTATCGGTTATAGCGCCGAGGAAGAATACTTTTTCAATGGCGATACCCCAAGAGATAGATGCCGTATCTATCATATCCATCCATTGAGGCAAAAGGAATTACATGAAATCGATCTACGTCATCCGTTCCCAATGGTGGAAGTTCCCACAGAAGATGGGATTATTCTATTCGGTATTGGTAACTCGATCGGTAACGACCAGATCCGTTTATTCTTCGAGATGGCTGCCTTGAAACGGGAAATCGGAAAAGAATATCTTCCTTGCGTACAATGGTCTTTCTTCAACGGCAAGCAATGGGAGTTTATCAAACCGGGTAATTTACTTTCCGATACAACCGGGAATCTGTTGAATACAGGTTTGGTAGACGTCCTGCTTCCCTCACCTATTAGCGAGGAAATGCTAGACATAAATGGAGATTTCTGGCTTTCGGCAAAAGTATCTTGCCACACGCAAAATTGTTCATCCATACGAAATGTCTATCTAAACCCAGTGAAAGCCCGGTTAGAAATCCCCGAAGAAATGGAAGCCCTGATCAGTGAGGAACTCGAAAGCTTCACGGGACTCGTTTCTTTCGAGAAAAGTATGCCGGGACTTACGGATATTTACCAAATCATACCCGCTAAAGGAGGACGTTCGCCGGAAACGCCAGAGGATATGCGGCTCCGGATCACCCAAGAGATGTCCCATCGGAACCGGGCTGTATTGCCTAGGGATTACGAGCAAATAACATTGGCTCAGTTCCCCGAAGTTGAAAAAGTACTTTGCTTGCCCGGAATAGACAGTAAAGCTCAAAACAGGAGCCCGATCGTAACATTGGTCGTGATGCAAAAGGAGAAAGATAAAAAGATCTTGCCTTTATGCGAACATAGGCTACTCATGCGAATCGAAGATTATATAGGTGACAAGACAAGTCCGTTCATTACCGTTGACGCTATCACTCCGGTCTACGAGGAAGTAACCGTTTGCTGTAACCTCCGGATAAAGCCCGGATATCCCGTAGGAGATATACTCCGCCAGACAGAGGCACGCATTAATAATTGTATCGCGCCTTGGCGAGATAAGGAAGAGATCCCGGTATTTGGGCTTTCGTTCTCATCGACAGATCTTTATAACTCCATACGAGAGTGTGAAGCCATCGTGGACATTGATATATTAAGCGTAGCGCATGTCGTATATACGGCAAAAGACCAACAAAAGAGCTATTATCTAAACCGCTACCCGGAAGAGGCAAGGCAAAATTTCAACGTTAGCCCTTCCCAACCTTGGTGCATATTAGTTCCTTCTGATAGGCATTTGCTATATATTGACCAAAAAGACGAACTACTGGAACAACTCGGACTCGGATATTTAGGAGTTGGAAGTAATTTTATTATTAACAAATAAAACAAACCGGATATGCCTCGTACAAACAGAAATACACTAAAAGAATACTTTAAGCGCGGAAGTATGCCCAACCAAAAGCATTTCTACGAATTAATCGATTCCATGGTCAATATTTCCGACGACGGGATCGATAAAAATCCGGATGATGGCTTACGGTTAGCTCCTTCCAAGGAAAACAGTCCCGTCATCAGCTTATTCACGAACATACAAGACAATATTCCAGAGTGGAAAATATACCTAGGTAACAATAGCCAACTCCATATCATACGTCAAGGGCAAGATGAACCGATACTATCGCTTCATCCAAACGGTCGCATCGAGATGAACCAACCCGGTATGGATATACGTATCAACGGCAGTCTTTCCGCAACCCGCTTCGACGGTGCGATACGGGGTAAATTTCCCGCAGATGGCGAATGGCATACCCTGCAAATACCAACGGAAGGATGTCGTGCCTACCGCATCATGGCTGGATGCGGTAAGTTAAAAAGCGGACAATACGCATTAGTGGAAGCCACGGCTATCCATTGTTACGGAAAACATCGAAAAATCCGTACGAATCAATCCTGGTTCGGTTCCTTTTTTAACAAGATCAAATTCCGTTGGTACGGCCCCGGACAAAAATGCAAGTTGCAAATACGTAGCGGACGGGATTATGGAGACAACATCTTTGTTTGTTTCCAGATAACCGATTTATGGAAAGATTACCGGATGGACGCCTCCGACCGGAGAAACACCTTTAATCAAGAATAGCCATGGATGATCTGCCCAACCTGCAAGAGCTAAAAAAGGAGGAATCCATATTCGATAGCCTCCAAAAGAATGCCTTGGAAACAATCCGGGAGCTTTCAGGGCAACTGTGGACAGACCATGCCCCACACGACCCGGGAATCACGACTCTGGACATCTTAAATTACGCCTTAAGCGAATTGGATTACCAAATGAGTTTCCCATTAGAACAATATCTCACCGGATCGGATAATCGTTTCAATCCGGAGGATTACGGCTTGTTCAGTCCTGAACGGGTTTCCGGGATGGCCCCTGTGACACCCAAAGATTACCGAGACCATTTTTTAGATCAATTAGATAACACTGACTTCTTAGTTAACTTATCGGACATACAAATCCATCCCTATAGATCCAATGATCAGATCTGTCACGGATGGTTCGACATATTTATAGAACTCTCGTCCTTTATCTCAGAAGATCAACACAAACAGGAAGAAAAGAAAATCAAGGAAAAGATTAAGAAACTATATCACGCAAACCGGAATTTAGGTGAACACCTACACGCAATCCATTTCGTAAGAAGGAAACCTTTATTACTCATTGGAAATATCGATATAGACGGTAGCATCTCTCCGGAAAAAACCTTGATCGCCATTTATACGGAGGCGATTCAATTATTCGCACCGGGAAGTCATTATACAGGTAGCGCACTTCCCATATACAAGCTTTTCAAAGGGATCAAGCAGATACAAGGGGTTCTATCGATACACTCTTTGGAATTTCAAGGTTTTGAAGAGGGTGAATACGCCTATACATTGGCATTATCTTCCCCTGAGCAAATCAAGATACGACTTTACCAAAACCAACAAGCGGTAGAGATTAATGCCACAAAAGTATTGAATCGTTTGCATTCGCGGAATAATATCAACCATGCAATACGAGAACAGAAAAAACAAGCCAAATCGATCCTCATGGACAGTCGCCATATCCATCTGAATGATTATAGCGTCACAAATGATTTCCCGATTTGCTACAAGGACTCGTTTACCGATTCATTCAAGGCATATCTTTCTATATTCGACCATCTCTTTTCGGAGGGACATGAAGAAATGAATCACCTAAAAGATTGGATGGCCTTAAATATGGAAACACCCGGTTCCGCTTCTATGGAACAAAACAAAGATCTGCTATTGGATACGTTGGATAAAATCTACGGAGAAAATAGCAACCTGCCTTTTCTCCGCTACTCCCATAAAGAGATAAACCGTCAACGAAGAGTCCGGTTCCTGCGACAACTACCGGAACTTATCCGGGACCGGTATCTGGGCTGTAATCTATTCGACGCAGACTCCCTTTCCGGATTGGAAAGATATCTCTATTCCATACTCGGATGGGAAGATGCGGAAGAGCAAATTTTCATTCTGGAAAACATACTCCTGCATTCACCGGAGGCGACTGATCATCCAGTCCCCTCCCGGGAATTTACCTTAACGGCAATCCTCTCGCAAACAGAACGTACGCAGCAACGGCCGGATTTTCAGCTTCGTCTTGAAGAATTCTTGCGAGAGAAGATACCGGCACATCTACGATTCACGGTTCATTGGCTTCCTCCGAAAGAGCTAGCCCTATTTGTCAAGGACTATAAGGCATGGAGAAAAGCTTGGGCCGATAATGACGACAAAGAGATTGGCCGCACTGGAGAAGTCTTAAAGAATAATCTGATACGAATAAATATCGAACTTTAAATTTACCCTTATGTCAACCAGATATCGAACTACCTACCACGGCATTTTATTGGGCTTATTGCTTCATGTAATCATGGCACAAGCCGTTAACGCCCAAAGAAGTCTCTCGGAGCGATTGGATTATTTCCGGAGTTTAGGAGAGCGGAACGAGTTAGAACTGGAAGAGATTCGTACCCCGATCGTCTCTTACCAGACTCTTATGGACTCGATCACCCAGCGTATCTTAACGGAACAATGCGGTTATATCGTTTATCCCGCTGAATTGGGGAATGCTTTCACTTTCGTAACAAACCCGGACGCAAACCAAGCGATCTCACGTTTGGGTTATTTACAGTCCCCAAGTTCTTTATTACCCGATCATGTAGAGCAATGCGCATATACACCTTGGCTGTTCGGAAACGAGTTATTAACCGCATCCAAGAATAAAGCCAATGCGGATCCTCTCTGCCGCTTCTTCGAAGAAAAGCTTGGCCCAGTCAAAGTAACGCAAGCTTTGTGGTATTATTTCAATAAAAGAGAACCGGAAAAGATCTTGCCTCCCCCTACCGTCGAGAATATGTATTTCTTCAAAGGTAAAACCGGAGATCTGGATAATATGCAATCGTTGCTCAACTCCGATAAACAAGGCTATATCATTTGTCCCGTATGGACAGAAGATGTTACAGGTGTTCTGGACAACCCGGACGAGAATCCTTCTATCAGAGGAAGCGGAACGATTGAGTTTTTCATCAAGGAAGCTCCCCTTTCCATCGCCCTCAACATCACGCCTTGGGAAGAAGACGCCATTGGATACCGAGAAACCGATTTCATCCCATTCGTTTACGACACCACTTACACGCAAGCCGTAAAGAACTGGTTGCTATCCGTGCGTGAGCTGCGTCCCTCCACGATTCGTACGTTCTTCTGTTATTTCGATAAACGTAGCAAAGAAGAGATCGCCGCACAAAAGAAAAAGGGAAATTGCAGTATTCCCGTATTCAAGGTAGATGGCGCATCATCAGAAACCAAACGCCTATCCGAACGCCTAAGTCAATACAACCAACGAGCTTTTCCCATCGTGCCGTATTGGTTGCAATCCGTATACGAGCAATTACCGGCAGACCTTATCCGGAAATTCAGCCGGATGGAATATCTAGGGTATGTAGTGGATACAGAAAGCGGGCAACCTAGCCAAGTAAGCGACTGGCAACAACAGGAGTGCTTGATAGATATGCCCGTTTATTCGGATACACCCGTCGATTTACTAGTCCTATTCCGAAACTCAAAAGCGACGAATGATTTCTTAAGATCGAAAGAATCCCAGATGGCTCTTTTAAATAACTTATTCACAAAGGGTACCGGTACGATCAACCGAAACCCGTCTCTCCGGAAACTCAACGGATTGACTCTTTACTTCCCTGATTTCGATTTTAAACTGGAGAACCGGAGAGAACTTGTACAATTCGTGAAGTCCACTAGTTTCGTAATCGATTCCTTTTGCGTGGATGGTAATAAAATATATAAAAACTACGATCTAAATGTCATATTCCCTATCAAGGAGAAAAAGCATATCGGTTATCTATCCATTCTATTGAAATACCAATTGGTAGACCGCCTTTGTTTCGTCGATTACGATGAAATGGGCGTTCCCGTAACTACTTGCGAAAATCGAGAGAATAAGCAAGAACCAGTACTCAAGATGGTCATGTATGAGGAAGAATGCGAGGTATCCTTACTAGATAATCTTTTCAACTCTTTATTCTATTTGCTAAATCCTTTTCCGCAAGGCGAGCAACTCACCTGTTGCTCCGATGATCTGGCGCAACTGGCAAATACGGAATTCTCCAACCCGATGCTTATTTATTTCGTATTGGGTGATATATTCCTATTTCTCATACTATTAATCCTAATCACCCTGTATATGACATCCAGTAAGTTCTACATGTTGGCACAACATTATAAGCGATATGTCTTGCCTCTATTACTGGTATTCATATCCGAGATCGTATTGGTATTATACCTAATCACCAATATCGTATCCTCGCGGGAAACTTTCGACATATGGACCCAAATGATACTGTTGGCGCTCCCACTCTTCTTTTTTCTCTTAATCATCGTACCGATCGGGCACCGGGAAAGAGAGCCGTTGCCTTAAATCACCACCGGCCCTCTTTATTCAATTCCCGGCGGATCGCCATAGATAAGATATCGGAATCTAGCCGGGGAGTGTCTTGCTTTAGCAACCGAAGGGCACAACGCCGGATCACATTCGAGATGGAGCCACCCGATAACTCATAAGTAGCTGCCATACGGATCATTTTGTCCGCATCCGCAGGTAGCCAAGAAGAGGGAAGCATTCTACGCCATAATTCCTCACGTAAGTCTTGATCCGGCATCGGGAAATAGATAATAGACTGGAAACGACGGGAGAAAGCTTCATCAATATTACTCTTTAAGTTTGTGGCTAAAACAACGGTTCCCGGGAAATCCTCGATCCGTTGCAGCAAATAAGCGATCTCTTGATTCGAATGGCGATCATTAGAAGTGTTCGTCGAGGTTCGTTTACCGAATAAGGCATCCGCCTCATCGAAAAAGAGAATCCAATTTCGGTTTTCCGCTTGGTCGAATACATTCGCAAGGTTCTTTTCAGTCTCGCCGATATATTTGGAGACAATCATGGAAAGATCGATACGATATACATCCATCCCGTTCTTCTTGCCGATCAAGGTTGCGCAAAGCGTCTTACCCGTTCCCGGCGGGCCATAAAACAAAGTGCGGTAACCGGCCTTCAAAAAACGACTCAATCCCCAGTCCGAAAGGATGACCCGATGCCCCGTAATCCAATTATTTATCTCCTCCAACTCCTCACGCACATAATAAGGCAATACGGCATCTTCCCAATTCAAAGCCGTACTAATCCGTTTGGCCGGAAAACCCATATTATAGTCCGGCTTATATTCTCCCTCAAAAGATAAACGGTACAAGAAATCCTCCGATATACGCAGTTGTCCGCTCAAGAACGGTTCACCATTCCCGGCTCCTTCCAAGCCAACGACGTGATACATATGGAACCAATGCTCCTCACGAAATAGACGAACCACTTCCAGACGGCGTTCCACACGATCGCCCGCCAACAGGAAAACGGCCGTCTCGCCCGTTGGCAAGAATCCTCCGTGCGATAGTCCTTTCCAACCGCCAAATTCCGTATAAGGACGGTCAAAATTCTTATTATGCACAAAAAAAATATCCAACATCTGCGGAGAAAGATGAGGCATTAAGGCCAACATCAACACCATCCACTCGTCGAAAGTAGGATCGACCTGTTCCGGCAACAACGCCTTCCAAAGCGGTCCTGCCTTCGGGAGTGGGATATCATAGACGGAAGATAAATCGCACTCCTGCCGGAAATACAAACGAATGGAGACATCCAATACCCGCTGGAACCAATCGATCCACTCGTTCATAAGACAGAAGCAGCTTTAGCACCCATCACATCCGCCTCGTGTTCCAAGGATAAATCATCGTTAACGGCCATTCCACCTACCTCGGTAGTAGGCTGTACACGTCCCTCGGCTTGCTGGATGACGTGTGTCAACTCATGTCCCAATAGCTGCTGTCCGGCAGACGTATCCGGTTTGAATTGTCCCGGGGCGAAATGGATATCCGTACCTTGCGTATATGCCAAAGCCCCAACCTCCGGCGCTTTCGATGAATCCGGGTGTACACGTACCGAGGAGAAATCCGTCCCGAAGGAAGACTCCATGCCTTGGATTACATGATCCGGAATCCCTGTCTGGTTCTTAGTTTGCCGTTGGGCCACAAATTTTCCTTGAAGAAGCTCATCCTCATCTTCCACATCCCGCTGAACGGCGAACTTACCTTGCAGCAAATCATCCTCATCCATTGCGTCACGTTGCATAGTTTCCACCATTTTAGCCTGCAAGGCAGATTGTACCCGGTTATCTTCCATCAATTGTGTTGATTCACCTTTACGGTTTTGAAAGACCCGCGAAGGTCCTTCTTGAATCTGTATCCGATCCGCATTCATAATGTTATCTTTTAATGTTATTTACCGCCACTTTACTCTAAGTATTTTTTCCATCCATGGAGTTTTAATGAACCTGAAGTTCCAAGCAATCGAATCTAATAAGACGTCAAAAGCTCTCTCCTCGACCGTTAGCGTCCAATTATTCTTCTCCATCTTTAACACTCCCTTTCTCCGGATAAAAGTACTTTGAAGACCTTCCCAGCTCGTATTCCTCATCTTATCCCAATTCATAAGTACCGCTTTCTTCAATTGCTCTATCATCTCTAATTCATTCTCAGTTAAATCACACGAGCGAGGAAGCGGTTCCGGACTATCATAGCCCGTCAAGACTTTGTTTAAGAATAATTCTGGCTCCGGGATTTCCTTCTCATCCGTTACAAAACGTTGAGACGCAAAAATGGCCTTCACTTGGCATTCTCTCGATTTAAAGCCACGTCTGTCATCACTCAAGTAGCCTAACCTATGAAAAAGTATTGGCAGATAGACGGCTATGATCGTCAAGCCCGCATTGTTAATAGACACGCCATGATCTTCTAACTGGCCATTCAAAACATCCATATCCATATTATTTTTAAGTTGATATATAAAAACTGACAATTCAGATAAATTAGTTGTATGTCGACATATAAAAGTCTCTATCTTATGTAATTCCTCCTCTGACACAGACTCCCTCAAATGCTGCCAAAAGAGGAACAACAATCCATCTTTGGAGTAATTCCGGTAAACGTTGCCGGAAAGAGCCTGTAACCACCCCAACCAAACGTTCTCTTCCAACCCGAAGTTATTGAGACGAAACAAGCGGATTACCTCCTCGACAAGCAAACGCAAAGCGGGAGTCGCCCCTGTATATAATTCCTCCAATAATTCCATCTTTTGAGAATTGAACGGATAGATAGCGGGAGAAATCGTACGGATGGGAAGCTCGGGCACTTTCCCCTGTTTCATACCCAGTAAAGCTTCCATAGTACGTGCGAACGCATCCATATCCTCCAACATACACTCATGTAATAATAAGCGCAACCGAGCGGCATCCCCAAAAGTACGGTTCTCTTTTACATTCGTAAGATATTGGATCAAGGATACTTGATTCGGAAAAGCCAGACCGTATTCACGGATGACAAACAGTAATAAGGAAGCGAAGATACGAGCGGCCTCTATCGGCTCTTCAACCCTTATTCCGGATGAAGGAATATCCTTCAATTGCCGTAATTGGTTCAGTAAGATTTTCGGGTTCGTCTTCTCCAAACCACTCACGTACTCGAATAGATCGCCCAGCGGTTCATCGGAACGGCCTGTGATTATAAATTGTCCCAACCGATACGCTTTCCTCTCCTCATTCAACCAAACAGAGAATAAAAGCTCGGGAGATTCCTTATCCATATCCTCGTACAGCAGGTCTATTATCTCACGTAACTCTTCCGGAACCCACGGATATTCCCCATGTGTTCCCTCATGAAAATAGGAGATCAACTCCCGCACCGTGATATTATAATGAGCAGAGAACTGTCCCAACACCGAACGTACGAATTGTTTCCGGCTAAAAGCGGTTAATGGCCCGCTAAACAGTACCAGAAAAATAAACTCCCATTTCAACAGCCGGAACTCGCCGCCCACCCTTCCTTCCAAACGCCCTTGCTCTTTCCCCTTATCCAGCGTCTGCGCATACCGGATAATGAAATGGCTTTCCACCGGAACGATTTGCCTAACCACCGAATAGATTTGCTCCTCGCGCAAGGAACGGATAAAGCGACGGCACAAACCGGAATTAGACAACCGATCTTTCAAATCTTCCGGGTAATAAACGGATATATCGGAGGGAGAATCATCGAGAGCATTCAAGTACAAAGCAATGATCAATTCCCGAACGGCTGGATAAGCCGTTAGCAGCCCACTTGCCAAGGTACGGTAAAAATATCCCAACAACTCCATTACCGTCAGATTGTAATGCGCCGCCAATTCCTTTAACACGGAGAAGGCGAACTGATGGCGGGAAAATACGCTCCCCCCCCTACCGAGAATAACCTCGAAGATAAACACCCATTTCAGTATCCTGAAATCATTCCCGGCTTTCCCTTCGAGCATACCCAATTCCTTCTCCTTATCCAACGCTCTCGCATAGTCGATGACAAACGGACTCTCCGCAGGGATCACCTGTTCCACGATCTGGTAAATCTGTTCCTCATTATACCCGGATAAGAAAGTCAAGCTCTTCTCCCGCCGCACGAGCAAAGCCTTCAATTCTTCCAGAGAAAAAAGAGAGAGATTTTTAGTGAATTCCTTTTCCGATAATGTCTCTAGCCGGATATCCTTCAAGAGCGACAATAACTCGGGCATGAACAAGCGGGTAGAGGCGAACTTATCTAAATCATACGTCAGCATCCCCAGTAAATCCACAAAAGAAATGGAATAATAGCCGGATAATTCCCGCAGCGTGTACGTCACCATTTGTTTCCGGTTGAAATAGCCTTGATCCTGAGATAATAAATATCCCCATAGGATTATCCAGATAGCGTTTCTGTAATCATTCTTCCCTATCTCCGGACGCTTTATCTCGGGATAAGAGTCTTGCAAGAAACGGGCATAAGCGTTTATAAACGAGCTTTCCGAGGGTGCCACCACATGTACCAAACGTTCTTGATAGATATCATCCAATTGAAAGACCAGACGTTTACGAATGGTAAGCGCCTTTCCCTTCTCACGCAGGAAATGACTTAATTCTATCGGGGATATTCGTACTAATTTATCTAGAAGTTCCGGTAAGGTGAGCCTCTCCTCTTCCAGCCAAGGCCAATATCCGTGCGACATATAATAGGTAAATACTTCCAGCCAAGATTGCTTGATGGGAACAACAGCGATTCGGTCGGGATGCTCTTCCTTACTTCGCAAATAAGAAGCGAAAGTCTCGTCCAGTCTCTCCGCCAGTCTACGGGGGAATTGCTCATAGAATTCATCTTCTTCTAGCCCACCTAGATCCAAGTCTAAACTCTCGATCCGGATCAACTCATCTTCCGTATCATAACGGCTTAAAATCTCATCCACGATCCCTTCTAAAGAGGTTCGGTTAAAGGTATCCCAACGACCATATAAATCATGAACGAAAGGTTCCCGATCCGCAACTAAATCTAGTTTTAAGGTGCCTATTGTTATCATATGGTTTGCAGGGTATTTCAGTCTTTATTAGATGCATGCAATATCTATATTATTCTTCGATTAAACAAGTATTATCCAGATTCTTTTCCACAAAAACATATAAAAGTTGATTGTGCCAGAATAAAACTTATGCGTACCTATAGGTAAGCCTGATCGGTACCTATTCTATTCTTAAATTATCGCCACTGATTTTACAATCAGCGGCGGCATTTGTATATTCAGCGGCTGTGAATATAAATTCAGCGCCGCCAAATTAAGAAATAGAGCTTATTCGACAAAGAATATATAGGCTCTTGGAGAAGTATTTCCTAGGGAGAGAAGCGTTTTTCCTCCAACAGAGAGAGATATCAAAGATATTTACGTAAATTTGCCATTCAGTTACAATTTATCAACCTAAATTCTTTATTTACATGGAATCTGTAATGAAAAAAACAGCCGCCACAAGCTTGTTAGCCTCTTGTGCGGTATCGCTGGCCTTGTTTTCCTCTTGTGCCAGTCAAGAACAAAACACACTTACTCCCGAGGAAATCGCCGACGGATGGGTTCTGCTTTTTGATGGAAAGACATTGGATGGTTGGAAAGATTACAACGGGACTACATTGACACAGCCTTGGCATGTAGTGGATGGTTGTATACAAGCCAAAGGAGATGGCAGCGACGCTAGTGGCTACATCGTAACCGATAAAGAGTATGAGAACTTCGAGCTTTCTTGGGACTGGAAATTGTCCAAGGGTGGCAATAGCGGTATGTTGTACCATGTGGTAGAGCGTCCCCAATTCGCTGTTCCTTACGTAACGGGGCCGGAGTATCAATTGATCGACGAGCCGAACTTCCCGGACCCATTGGAAGAGTGGCAGAAATTAGGTGTGGATTACGCGATGCATTTGCCGGATAAATCCAAGATGAAGGTGAATCCGCAAGGCGAATGGAACAACTCCAAGATCATATTCGATAATGGACATGTGGAACATTGGTTGAACGGACAAAAGATCCTAGAGTTCGAGGCATGGACAGACGATTGGCACGCTAAGAAAAATAGCGGCAAATGGGCCAATGCACCGGAATACGGATTGGCGAAAAAAGGTGTGCTTTGCTTGCAAGATCATGGTTATCCCGCATCTTTCCGTAACTTGAAGATCAAAGAACTTCCTCGTAAGGCCGGTAAGGAAGTGAACTTGTTCAACGGCGTGGATTTGACGGGATGGGAACCATACGGTACGGAGAAATGGTACGTAAAAGACGGTTTATTGGTTTGCGAAAGTGGTCCCGATAAGCAATACGGTTATCTCGCTACCCGTGATTATTATGATGATTTTGATCTGACCGTAGAGTTTAAGCAAGAGGCTGACGGAAACTCCGGCGTATTCATCCGCTCTTTCGTTGAGGAAGGCGTGAAAGTAAACGGCTGGCAGGTAGAAGTAGCTCCGAAGGGTCACGATACAGGTGGTATCTATGAGTCGTACGGACGTGGCTGGTTGGTTCAGATTCCGGATGAGAAAGAGAATATCTTGAAAGAAGGCGATTGGAACACGATGCGTATCAAAGTACAAGGCGATAACGTACAGACTTGGCTGAACGGACAGGAAATGGTAAACTTGAATGATGAGAAGATCGGAGCGGGTAAAGGCCGCATCGCCCTTCAGATTCACGACGGTGGAGGCATCAAGGTTCTTTGGCGAAATTTAAAACTTACGACATTATAATAGAACGAAGCTAGATTATAAACCAAATAAGGTGTTTCAAAAGAAGTCTTTTTGAAGCACCTTATTTTTATCATTGATAACACCCTCTTTTATCACTGCATTTTATGAATAAACTTATCTTTACAGCTATCCTTTCGGGATTTGCCGGCCTCTACGCCATGGGCCAGAACGAGATCCGGCTTATGGACATGGACCTAAATAAATCCTACCAAACTTACGGTGGCGCCGTCAAAGGGAAATCAGTTACCAACGAGCCCGCCTCTATACAAGGAAAAACGTATGATGACGTGATCGGGGTACAAGCCAAAAGTCATATCAAGATCGATTTACACAAGAATGCGTCACGCTTTCAAGCGCAGGTCGGGATCGCCGACTCACATATCGATTATACGGATAAAAGCCTCACGGTTATCCCTTTTGTTGACGGAACGAAAATGTATTTCGATACCCGAAAAAACGCCAAGACATTTGTTGGTCTAGAAGGTAAAGACGGAAAAGTACATCCGGGCTCGGCCTTATTTATCTTGAAAGGAGATGACAAGGAGCTTTATAACAGCGGTATCATCAAACTTGGCGATGCCCCGAAAACAATCGATATCCCCCTAAATGGCATAAAGATATTGGATCTTATCGTAGAGCCTACCGACGATGGACCTAGCGGAGATCATGCCTTATGGATCACGCCCCAAATAGAGTATATGGAGATCATCCCCTCGATCGTCTCCACGAGCTATCAAGGGAAAGGACCGGAAGTATCATCCGGTACGGAGAAGAAATTACTTGATAAAATCAAGCAATTACCCCAACAAGGGCTTCCTTTGGAAAACACCTCTTTCGACTGGCTTTTACAACCCTCACGATCAAAAGCCGGCATATATGCGACTCCAGATGGCAAAAGCATCTTATTGTCAAACGGAATGGTAGCACGTATGTTCCGTGTCTTGCCCAATCTTTCCACTCTCGATATCTTTAACCGGATGACCGGAGAAAGTATGCTTCGTGCCGTAAGTAGCGAAGGTAGTTTGACGATTGACGGGAAACGTTGGGAACTTGGCGGGCTGGCCGGCCAGCCCGAGCGCGGATACTTCCAAATGGAATGGGTCGACCAGATGACTACTCGCCCCGGTTCTTTTCTCATTGAGGATTTCCGCATAGAAGAGCTGCAGGAAGATATCAAATGGGCCAGAAGCCGCTGGGCACTGAATAAGAACGTACCCACAGGGAAAAGACTGACTTTCGTATTGAAAGGAGAGAAAGAAACAGAAGGTGTCACCGTAGAACTCCATTACGACTTATACGATCACATCCCGGTTATCCGGAAAAGTATGGAGGTTACCAACAATACCCCGCAGTCCATAGATATCGATGCCTTTCAATTGGAATATCTGGCATTCGCCGAACCGGAGTCGCCCGGCGGTGGAGATCCCTCTAAATTCAGGCTCCCGAACATACATGTAGAAAGCGATTATGCTTGTGGCGGAGAGTTTACCGAGCGGGAAACCGATATCACGGAGAAATGGGTGGCCGATCCGGAATATACCTCCCAACGCAATTATCCTTTGCTAACACCTTGTATATTAGATATATCGCCCAAGATAGGTCCTGATTATACCCTAGCGGCGGGCCAGAAATTCAAATCTTTTAGCGTATACGAGATGCCGTTCGACAGCGGTGATCGGGAACGAAAGGGTTTGTTTAAACGACGCTTACATTATACGGTAGCTCCATGGGCTACGGAGAATCCGATCTTCATGCACCTTACCTCTTCCGATCCGGATGTTATTCGTACCGCTATCGATCAATGCGCTACCGTTGGATACGAGATGGTTATCATCAGCTTTGGATCCGGATTGAACGCCGAGGATATCTCAGAAGAAAATATCGCCAAATATAAATCTTTGGTGGATTACGCCCGCAACAAAGGTGTAGAGTTAGGGTGTTACTCCCTCTTATCAAGCCGTTGGATCAGCGACGAGGTAGATGTTATCAATCCCAAGACAGGTAAACGAGGGGGGATGCGTTTCGGTAGCGCTCCCTGCCTTTGCAGCGATTGGGGATATGAGTATTTTCATCATATACGAACCTTCTTCGAGCGTACGGGCATGCGTTGCTTCGAGCACGACGGCTCCTATCCCGGCGACGTATGCGCATCTACCCACCATACCTATCATAAAGGGCTGGAAGATTCCCAATGGAATCAGTTCCATAAGATAACCGATCTCTATCGTTGGATGTGCGAGAATGGCATTTATATCAATGTTCCCGATTTCTATTTCTTGAACGGGTCTACCAAGACAGGCATTGGTTACCGTGAAGCCAACTGGTCGCTTCCCCGGGATCGACAGATCATCCATGCCCGCCAATTGAATTATGATGGTACATGGGATCGGATGGCTTCGGCATGCTGGAGCTTTGTTCCTCTCGTGGAGTATCAAGGAGGAGGAGAGGCCGCTACCTTGGAGCCCCTCCACGAACACTTGTTCGAATACAAAACACATATGATGCAAAATTACGGAGCTGGTGTCCAAGCTTGCTATCGAGGCCCACGTCTGTATGATACCCCGGAGACCCAAGCGGCCGTAACCGAGGTTATTCAATGGTATAAGAAATACCGCGATATACTCAACAGCGATATGATCCATTTACGCCGACCGGACGCACGAGACTGGGACGGGTTCATACACGTCAATCCTCACAAGAAGGAGAAAGGTCTAGCCATGTTCTTCAATCCGACCCATCAAGAGATCACCCGTACGATCCATATCCCACTCTATTATACCGGCCTGACACAAACAGCCCGCATCCGGGAAAAAGAGCAAAAGCCTGTCACCTACAAACTGAACCGGGACTATACAGTGGAGCTTACGGTTAAAATCCCTGCCAACGGATATACTTGGTATGTGGTTGAAGCAGCCGATTAGAACTAAAATGGCCGGGATAATCGCTACCCCGGCCATTTTATCTATCTATAGACTTCTTTATCTACGTCCGTTACCTAGATGTTTTCTGCCATGTTTATTCCCTTTAGGCTGCTGTTTCTCCAGATATTGTTTGTATTGTTCCTCCGTCAATATCTTTTTCATCTGGGCGTTCTTATCCTCACGCATGGCCAACATCTTTTCCCGTTGCTTCTCACGCTCAGCCTTCATCGCCTCACGTTCTTTCTGAGCCTTTTCCATATACTCTTTTTGAAGTTTACGGAACTCCACCGCTTGTTTCTCATCTAACTTCAAGTCGGCGATCATCTTCTCGCAACGTGCGGACGGATCCATCTTACGCTTGTCCATACGCCTGTTCTCACGAGCGAACACAGAAGTTGAACTCAACAATACAACCAAACACAATCCTATTACCTTTTTCATAAACTACTACTTATTACTTTTATTATAAATTACCTGTTTATGAAGCGCTTCGAAAAAATAGACATCGATAAAAAGGAAAGGTTTAATCAGAAATAACATTTAACATTTTACCACAGGCCATTTACCATCTCGGAATCTCCAAATCATCCTTACTGGGCAATGCCGGGAATTTAGCGTGTGGTTCCGCCTGATACCAGAAAGTAGTCGATGAGATATCCGACTTTTGATTATTATACCTACCATCGTGCCGCCAACCCAAATCTTGAATCGTAACCTTCAGATCCTTTTCAAAACGAACCGGGTCCAAGATATGCCAGCGATACAAGCCGAACGCCGTAACAGCCCGATATAGGCCATCCGGACGGATCACTTGGTGCATTCCCGCATAAGGAGTGGTGAATTCTTGGTATTGATGTGTTTTCTGATTCTCGAAGTTATACGAACCGCAGAAATAATCCTCCGTACCTGTTCCACAGATTGTCGGGTATTCCTTGTCGCCATCCATATAGAACTTGATCTCTCCTTCACCCCACCAACAGTTATCATTGACACGCCAAGCTAAATAAGTTCCGACATATTGTCCCTTTCCCTTGATTCCATCCACCAACGTATGGATAGAGCCTTGTGTCGGGTTGGAACGGCGGAACTGCGCATGGAAATATCCCTCATCCTCCGGCACTTCCGTCAAGGTATAATTAATCTGGTAATACAAACGCATCTCTTCCGCATTATTAATATTCTCCAACGTTATGCGTGCTTTCTTACGGAACGGCATCTTCCAGTAGCAATTGAAAGCGCTCCCGGGATTTACACAGACCGCCAACGAGGAAAGTTGGGCATACTCATTAAAAGCACTGGCGAAGAAATCCCCGACCGGACATTCAACCGAAGGCTCTTTCTCGTCGTCCCAATACATACGGAGTATCGAGAATCGCCAGTTGCCAGTGGGAGTCATCCATATCTGCTGGATAGCCCCCGGGCCATCAATCTCCGCGATAGTAACTGTCTCCCCCGGTTTCACGATAATAAAAGGATTTACTTTCCAGCCTTTCCCCAAATCTTTCGCTGGGCCAGCTGCATTCGCCTTATTCCGGACATCCTTATCTCTCACGGGATCAGCCATCGCTCCTTTCCCTTTCTCCCCCGTAAAATTCTCCGGACTGATCGAACGACTCTGCGCATTCGACAAACGAGAAAGGTTTCCCATATTCATATCCAACCCGTTAAAAGGATACTGCTGGGCATTCGCCCAAAAACTTAACAGCAAAAAGGCTAACAGCAAAACATTGATCTTCTTCATAATGACTTTTATTATTTAAAATTTATACATCGTCTACCTATCATCCGCCTCCAAAATTAAGATCCAATCATTTCCCCTCTCTCCCGCTTCTCCGGGCGCATTGAATGTACGAATTCCCTTATTCTCGACCGCTCCGATCAAAGTTCTCGCCCCATTCCTCGGATTGAACCAATAAGCTTTACCAAAAGATCGCAATTTACTCATTTGTATTCTTACATCCTGCCCTTGACTCAAATAAACTAAAATAAAAGTCTTATCTTTTGCTAAAACGGGAGTGATATAGCTTGCGTCATTGTAATTAATTCCGAACAGGACGGATAGATCCGGACGGAAACGATCTAACGGATACATCGTAAACAAAGACTTTACATAGCGCATACATTCGGCTCCCGGCCTATCCAACGCACCATCCCAAAACGTAAGGCATGGTACATGATATTTACCACCCGGCTTATACATTTGCCAAATAGCGTTATTCCCATATGTATATCCGGCAGCTCCAGAGAAATAAGTCCAATAAGCCTGCATACGAATATCATAGTCATCGTAAATTCCATCCGTAAAATAAGTCGTATCCTTAATCAATCCGTTATCACCTATTATGTCCTCCTTTTTCTTCCCGAACTTAGCATAATCAAAATATTCCCAGAAACGAACCGGTATGTCCTCGTATGAAGGTTCCGCGTTTACAAACGGTTTAATCGGGTTCAATTGAGCATACATACCCGAAAAACGATATACCGGATCCATCCGGCGGTAATGCCCGCTTTGGAGAATATTGAATGATAGCCAAGACTCATTGTGGAACCAATAATGCGAGGAAATCTCTCCCGTCGGATGATAGGACATTAGTTGTGTTCCTCCATTTCCCTCCTGAATTCCTTTCGCCATAGATTGCCAGATCTCGAACTCCTTATCCGTAACCACATTTCTATCACCACCAAGAATCCATATTACAGCTTCATTTTTATATCGGGTTCCCAGTATTTTCCCGTATGTATACGCATTATCTGGATTAAACAATGCTGGATTTCCGTCTTTCTCTACCACATTGTTTGCCCAAGTAGGTAGAAGCCCTATATACATTCCTCGTTTGCCGGCCTCTCGAATCACAAAATCCACCAACTCAAAGTACCCTTCCGTGATTTGGGTAGGGTCTTTATCAACCAAGGGCAAATATCCATACGCATTCGGTTTATCCAAACCATCCAGTTCAGATAAGATAACAGCCTGTATTACCGTAAAGCCCTTTTCTTGCCGGTTATCCAGATAATGAACGATCTCCTCCTTATCCAATACATGAAATAACTCCCAAGCCGTATCCCCCAGCCATAAAAAGGCACCGCCCTCTTTCTTATAAATAATAGGATCGTTCGGACGGACAATCAAATCTTGAGCCAAACAACCCAATACACAAAAAGCTAGACAAAACAAAAGATATTTTCGCATACTAATTCTTTTTAAGATTAAAAACTTACATTATAAATCTCCACGGACCCCACATTATCGAAACAAGAGGCTGGGCCAACTTTCCCATTCTCACAATCTAACCGAACATTCCGTAAAATCACTCGATCTAAATTATGAAGGTAAAGCCCCCAGCAAGGGAGCGCACGATAATCGGTCAATGGCTTCGAGGGAGTACGTCCTACTATTTCTTGATCTTTGTTTCCAACATACGATAAGGAAACATCCGAAAGCCGGACATCTTTCAAACTACTATCTCCCCAACTCTCTACCGAGGCGGCCGCTTTCATTAAACGTGTACCTCTTATATGCTCCAGACAGATCCGCTCTCCCCGGTTCCCCTCATTCAATGTGACTAGAAACGGATTATCCAATTGATCAAAAGAACAGCTAGATATCAATATATCCTTTACTTCCCCAAACGCAGGGAACCATGCGCCCGGTTGGAGCAATATCCCAGAAAGCATATTCCTACGTTTTTGTTCACCGGAAGTCCGATGTGGATATTTTCCCGGACCTCTAAATTCACAATCAACGATCTTTAAACCAGTAGCCGGCATTATCAACCTTATCCCATTGCACGATGAGTTCATATAGCAATTCTCTATTACCATATTCTTCCATAGCCCACCCGCAACAGCATCATCACCCGTATAAAAACGGCAATTTCGGATACGGATATCTTTTCCGCCACGAATATGAATCCCATCCCATCCTTCCTCCACTAAAAGATTATCGAAAGAAGCCCTTTCAATATCATAACTCATAAAAGCATAGTTCGACGCTCTTCGTAGTTTAACTCCCGATATCTTAATCCCTTTCGATCTCGACAAAAAGAGAATATGAGGGCCTCTCATCCCTTCTTCACCTTTTTTATCTTGAATATGGGCACCATCGATTACCCCCTCTCCTGTAATTGACACACCTTCAACTTGATCTCCTAAAAGCAATGCCTTGTTCCAATTCCGGGGTTTTACTTTATAATAAGCCTCATCTTGATTAAGATCGGATATAGAACGGTACTTTTCCAGATTATTTATGCCTTTCACTACGGCATTACTTTCTAAAAATAAGTTTACTTTACTTTTCAGCAGAATACTTCCTGTCAAAAACGTTCCCTCCGGAATGATAACCGTTCCTCCCCCTCTCAAGGAACAAGCTTCTATTGTCCTGTTGATGAACTGGGTATTGTCTGTTATTCCATCTCCTTTAGCTCCAAAATCCACGATATTATAGGTGCTATCATCATTTGAGGCCCAACCTATCCGCATAAAGAGCATAAGCAATACAAAGAGACTCCCCCGAAAGACTCTTACTTTCGATACATCTATCATCTTCATTATTCAATAAGATTTAATATGATCATAAAGGAATAAAAAAAGAATAGGATTAGCGATCCCAAGAGAACCATCCTATTCCTTTTCTTTGATGAACTTTTCAACAAGTTATATCTACTCGTTCTCGTAACCTATGCTTTGTGTCATATTCGGATTATTCTCCATTTCAACCTTGGGTATCGGGAAATACAAATCTTTCGCATCATAATGCGGATTACCAACACGTGTCTTTCCATACCAACGGCTAATCTCCTCATCCAAGACCTTCCAGCGGCAAACATCTTGCCAATGTTGTACGCCCTCACCGCAGAACTCCATGAAACGTTCCTCCCGAATCGCATCTCTCAAATCTTCTCCACTAGCCGTTATATCATGGGAACTATCTCCATTATAAGCTCTTCTTCTTACCAGATTCATATAGTTCCGGGCATTTACCTCATCTCCCGTAGCCTGACAAGCTTCCGCATACATCAAATATACATCCGCCAAACGCATCAAATACATATTAATACCAACCCCTAAATTCAACTCATTCACCGTACTTTTCAACGGATTGTATTTTCGCATGCTCCAACCTTGAATGTCAGCCTCCGTATCCTTATATTTCAGAACCTGCGTCTGCTGTCCATTCATAATAACAGGAGTTCCCGGACGCAAAGCGGCGATATCCAAACGAGGATCTCCATTAAAACGTTTAATATTCGCATCATGAAAGAAAATATTACCCCAACCGGCCGCCTCAACATCTCCACTTGCGTTCTGGAAACATAAGGCAGCGATCAATCCATATTGAGAACCTTCTCCATACCAAAAATATCCGGAAGTGTCCCCATTACGGAAATTAATCTCTAAGATCGATTCTCTATTAAATTTCTCCTGATCCTCATTAAACATCTTCGCATATTCATTGAAAGGGAGCAATTCTTTTCCGGAAGAATCAATAACCTCTTTCAACGCTTTCTTTGCCGCATCATAATTACCCATATACAAATTCGCTTGCCCGATGTAACTAGTAACGGCAACAGAGGTTGGACGTGGATAGTCCGCCCGCTCTTCCCATACGGCAGGTAGCAAAAGTTTGGCTGCCTCATAATCTTTCAAGATCTGATCGTAAACCTCGGCCACCGTGCTACGTTCTATATTTAGCATATCCGGAGTCGATGCTACCTGTAAACGAACTGGTACACCTTTTCTATCGCCCTCCCCGTTGCAAGGATATCCCTCTCCAAAAAACGCTACTAACTGTTGGTGTGCCCAACCTCTCCAAAACAAAGCTTCTCCCTTCATCTGCGAAAGCCTTACTAAATCCGCATCTGTAAACTTCTCCTTGTCGATTCTTTCCAATTGCTCCAATACGGTATTCGCACAAGAAATCATTTTATAATAACCAATCCATAACGTCCCAATGTAAGCATTATCAGAAGTCACTTGATTGGTCGCCAACTGGTTCCAGTTGGCGTCACCAGTCCAAGCCATATCTACCGTATGATCCACACAGAATGTCCCTTTCGCCATAACCCTTTTTCCATACAAAGGCACAGCGACCATATTCGCATAAACTGAAGTTACGATAGTCTCCATATCCGCCATAGATTTAGGGTAGACACTTGGAGATAACGCACTGGGATTTGATAAATCCAGAAAACTATCCGAACAACTATTAAAAGTTAACGCAGCAGCTAATAATATAACTAATTTCTTCATCTTCCTATTAATTTAGAGGGTTAAACTTAAACCGCCCATAATGGTGCGGGTGGAGGGAGCCCGTTTCACAGAATACATATTTCGTTCCAAATATCCACCACCCAATTCAGGATCTCCTTGGAACTTTGTGATAATAAATAAATTATCGCAGTTAATATAAAACTTCAAACCTTCTATCTTCAAATGAGAAAGTATTGATTTCGGTAAATTATAGCCGAAATGTAAATTCTTCAATTTAAAGAAAGAACCATCCTCCACAAAATAAGAGGAGACATTCTTGAAGTTTCCATTCGGATCCTCTTTCGTTACTCGAGGATGTGAAGTAGCCCGGTTCGTCGGACTCCACGCCTCATATACCTTATAAGTCGTATTATAGTCGCCATAGAAACTTCTTTCATAAAGCTTAGCGCTATTAAAGACATCAACACCTGCGTTTCCTAACCAGCCCATACTTAAATCAAAGCCTTTCCATGACAAATTTATATTCAATCCATACATCAAATCCGGCCAAGGATTACCGATATATGTCTTATCCTCATTCGTCACCTTTCCGTCTCCATTTAAATCCTTATATTTCAAATCACCCGGAGCCGTACCTGCTTGTTGGTACAATCCATCCGGAGATTGAGCGTTTAAGGCATCGATTTCCGCTTGGTCTTGAATAATACCATCCACGACATATCCATACATCTGTCCCATCGGTTGTCCATTTTCCGTACGATAAATAGAACTATTCAAAGCCGCATCGCTTCCAGCCCAAATGATCGGATTCACTTGGTCACTTAACTTTACCACTTTGTTCTTGTTGGTAGACAACGTAAAAGCCACGTCATACCTGAAATCTTTATAGGAATCCCTCCATTGAACCATCCATTCGAAACCTCTATTGCTTATCTTTCCGATATTAGCCCGATAAGAAGAGGTCTCGCTAAATGGTTCCGAAGAAGGCCCGGCAGAAGGTGGCACACCTACTGAATACAGCATATCGGAAGTTTTCTTATCATAATACTCGATTGTCGTATTCAAGCGATTATCCAGAAAACTTGCGTCAACACCTATATTCCATTGGGCCACGTCTTCCCATTTAATCGTAGCATTCGCAACATTTGAATACCAGAATCCTCTCTGCGTATTTTGCCCATCATATGAATAATATAGATAATTATTCGTAAAAGAAGGTTCATACAAGAATTGAGGAATTGTATTGTTACCAATTTTACCATAACTTCCTCTCAGTTTTAATTGAGACATCCATGTTATATTATCCTTTACAAAGCTCTCTTTTCCCACATTCCAACCAACAGAAGCCGAAGGAAACACACCAAACCGATTCTCTGGACCAAAGTTATCATAACCATCCCGACGAATACTAGCCTCTAGCAAATACCTGTCATCATAAGCATAGTTTACACGAGCGAACTGGGATAAACTACGACCTTCCGTTTTCGTTCCGGATACATCTTTATCTCCCGTACCTAAACTAATATCATCCGAAGGCTGAACCAAGAAGCCGTTTTTCCAACCACCTGCCGAAGAAGCCGTCGCCCGATAAGCCTCGTAGCCAACCATACCTTTTACATAGTGTTTCTCCCCAAAAGTATGATCATAAGTCAATGTATATAACATACGTAAATCATAACCGGAGCCATAATCTTTCGAGTAATAATCCTGTTGAGACAAAGATCCCAAATTCCATGATTCTAAGAACAAATTATTCGCATGGGAGTCAAAATTGGCAGAGAAATTCGCTTGGAATTTTAAATCATTGATAATCTCCCAATCCAAAATCGCATTTGCCCGGGCCCAAAACCTACGTTCATTCGCATGATGCGACATTAGTGTAGCCACATGATTAGGTCCCTCGTAGTAACCACCTGCCGGATGTTTCCCCCAACCTCCACCAGCTTCGTTGGTATTATCATAAGGCACCATCGTAGGAACTTGGCGGTAATAAACATAATCATTATTCGTCTGCCCATACAAATGGGGATCCGTATTATTAAAACCAACAGTCAGGATCTCAGAAAATTTCACACGTTTACTTATATTTGTCTGGCTAGCCACACGAAAATTACCCGCATCCTCAAATGAATAACGTTCGATAAACTGATTCTTGTAGAACTCCGCAGACATATTAAATGTAGTTTTCTCATTACCACCTGTCATCTGTAAAAAATAGTTTTGCCTAAAAGCATTACGCCAAACCAGATTTTCCCAGTCTGTATCTGGTAGCGAAGCGGGATTATCCCAGCCGGAATTGGGATTATTAGGGAAGCCTGCCGCCAGTTTCCGGTCAATAAAGTCTGCGGTATGCAGCATATCCGGCAAATCGATCGGAGTCTCTATTCCAAAGCTTACTCTCGCATTAATAGAAAGTTTCCCTATCTTTCCTTTTTTAGTGGTAACAAGGATCACACCACCTGCTCCCCGGGCACCATAAATAGCAGTAGAAGCCGCATCCTTCAAGATCTCGATAGATTCTATATCATTAAAATTAGGAGCGCTACCCGGCACTCCATCCACGATCCACAACGGATCCGCGCCATTGATAGAAGCCGCTCCACGAATGATAATGTTCCCATTGGAAACATTGACACCAGCCACACGTCCTTGAATAACATGCGACACATCCATATTTAAATCATTAAAATCATCCGTCTTAATAGAAGCCACAGATCCCGTTACATTCGACTTCTTCTGCACGCCATAACCAACAACGACTACCTCATCCAGTTTTTGAGTATCTTCCTTCAAGTTTATCATTAAACTTGATTTTCCGTTCACTGCTACATCTTGAGTATTAAACCCAATATACGAGATCTGTAAAATACCGGTATCATCTATATTTAATGAGAAATTTCCCGAGATATCCGTTACCGTTCCATTCGTAGTCCCTTTCTCAACAACATTCGCTCCGATAATCGGTTCGCCGTTACTATCCACCACAGTACCAGATACCTGCTTTACTTTACCTGCAGTCTTTAAAGTTACGACAATTGAATGGCCTGTCATCGTATATTGCAAGTCCCTTTGATGCAATACATCATCCAACAAACGCTGAATCGGCTGATTCGTCACGTTTAAAGTTACCTCCTTCTTTCCTTCCACTATAGCATCCCGATAAGAGAATATATATGTGGTTTGCTTCTCTACAGCCTCAAAAAATTGCTTTAATGTAGCATTCTTCATGGAAAGAGTGACACTTCCTGTCTGAGCTAATACCAAAATAGGATTAAAAAACAGAAATAGTATTTGCAACCGATTATTACTCAATATTTTGCAAGTAATAAGTCAGAAATATGGCCTTAATCTTTAATGGTACATTCTAAAGGACGAAGATTTAACGCTTTTATTGATTCTTAACTCATTAAAGTGTCAATACTGACACCTTCTCCTTCTCTTGATGCAGCTTGCTCCAAAATTCCCCTTCTTTTTTCATTCATTTAAACCATCACAAATGGTACTATATTTCTTTAAAAGTTGTGATGTTGTTTCGGAGGACATAATGATGAACTACATCCACCATTATGTCAAATAAGAAAATGTGCCAAGCACTGACTTTTTGTCAGTTTTTGATTATAGAAAGACATTCGGCATATAGTTTGCCATTTTAAGTATAAACATTTTAAATTAAATTAGCATGTCCATAGTAAAGTCTTATTCATTCCCAGAGGGAGATATTCGAGGGGATATGTTCTATATCAAACATGGTTCCCGAAATTTTACTGTTATTGATTGCTATCTAAAAGATGGTGATGGGAATAATGCCCGCAAAGATGAAATTATAAAAGAGATCAAAAATGAGTCTGCTGGCAGAGTTTGTCGTTTTATATCAACACATCCGGACAACGATCATATAGCAGGCATAGAATATTTGGATGATAGTTGGGAAATTACAAATTTTTACGCGGTAGATAATAATCGTCCGACAGATGATAACGATGATAGTTTAACTCGCTACCATTGGCTACTTGCTAATAAAAATTTTGCCATAAAGCGTGGCATTAGACGTGCTTGGCTCAATGAAACAAATGACGAGAATGGGTGTTCTGGAATAAATTTCATGTGGCCCGATTTAGAAAACGAAAAATTTAAGCAGGCACTTAAACTTGTTTCCGAAGGCAAAGAGGTAAATAATATTTGCCCAATTTTCACATATAGCATAGAAAATGGTGCTACTTATATGTGGATGGGGGATTTGGAAACAGAAATGCAACAAGCATACTACGATGAATACAAAAATAATATTCCACAAGTTGACATATTGTTTCAGCCACATCATGGTCGTAAATCAGGAGCTGTTCCTAATGATTTGTTAGAGGCATTAAACCCTAAATTAATCATCATAGGTAATGCGCCATCCGAGCATATTGACTACGGTGATTCAAGGCAGACTATTACTCAAAATGCAGCTGGAGATATACGTTTTGAAAATGATGGCAAAGAAGTGCATATTTACACTAAAAATAAAATTAATAATAAGCCCACATGCCTAAAAGCTAAACAAGGAAAAGGAAATATTACGCGAACCGTTTATGGATTTTCTATTGTAGATTGGTATTATGCGGGAACGTTAGTAGTTTAAAGATGAAATACTTATGGATATAAAATACTACGATTTATTATCAAATACCATAATAGGTGTAACTATTGTGGCCACCATTAATTATCTTTTTATCGGTAATATAGAAATAGATGGTGTTGTATATCTGGCATTAGGATATTTAGCTGGATATTTTATTAATGCTATCGGAAGCCTGCTTGAAGGCTTTTATTACAAAACAATAAATGGTATGCCATCAGATAAACTGCTTACATTAGTGAATGGACAAAATTGGACAGGATGTAAGCGTGTTAAATTCTATGAAGCCGAAAAAGCAATAGCAACGTTGAAAAAAGAATTGAATGACCAACATGCCTCTGAACGGAAAATGTTCGGATGTGCCATGAGAAAAGTCAATGGATGTGAGGATTGTAGAGTTCCAGCTTTTAATGCCCAATATGCTTGGGCACGAACAATGCTTACAACAATATTGATTGCAGACACTCTGTGTGCTTTTCGTTTTTATAACGAATGGCAGTTTTGGCCGATTGCAATGATACTGTTGATTATATCATGGAATAGATTCAAAGAAAGAGGCTATTATTATGCAAGAGAAGTTCTTAATGAATATTTGAAGCGAACTGACAAAAAAGAATGATTTTCACACATAGGGCTAAGGCTGATTTCTGTTATTTCACTGCAATGTATGGCAATGTTTGGTAATCTTATTATGATAATATTAGTCGGTAATTTGTCTCTGTTGTCGAATACATCATTGATGTTAAGTTAATGAAACGTGAGGTTCAAATAATAGTTATTTCTGGATTATGCAAGAAAATCCACGAAAAGGCATTACCTTTGTGACTGAAAAAGCAACTGCGCTAATGACCTGAAGAATAAGAATAAATAACATACGAAACTCCTTCGCTGTCTTATAGGCTTTGGTCTGCCTCGCAGGGATAGTGATGGAGTTTTACTTTTATATACGACCATGGCAAAAAAGGCAAAAACAAAAGATGTAGCAAAGAAAACCATCGAGCAGACATTATGGGATTCTGCAAACGAATTGCGTGGCAACCTCGATGCTGCCGAATATAAAAGTGTTGTACTCGGGCTTGTTTTTCTAAAATATATCAACGACTGCTTCAAAGTCAAACACGATGAACTGATTGCAGAGGGTGCTGGCTTTGAGGAAGACCCGGATGAATATATTGGCGATAACATATTTTTTGTTCCTGTTGATGCCCGTTGGGACAAAATTGTTAAAGCCTCACTTACTGCTGAAATTGGAGTTGTTGTGGATGCGGCAATGGAAGCATTGGAGAAAGAGAATAAGCAACTTAAAGGTATTCTTCCCAAAAACTATGCCCGACCGGAGCTTGATAAACGCCGCTTGGGTAATGTAATTGATATATTTGAAAACAACCTGCATTTTACCGGTTCTGAAGCTCGCGATGTACTTGGGCGTGTATATGAGTATTTCCTTGGAGAATTTGCCCGCGAAGAAGGTAAGAAAGGCGGTGAGTTCTATACGCCTTCCTGTGTTGTCCGTACCATAGTTGAAGTTATCCAACCTTACAAGGGTAAAATTTTTGACCCTGCCTGTGGTTCGGGAGGTATGTTTGTGCAGAGTAGTAAGTTTATCGAACGACATCGGGGTAATATCAATCAAATATCTGTTTATGGGCAGGAACTCAACAGCAACACGTGGAGGTTGGCACAAATGAACCTTGCCATTTGTGGTATTGAAGCCAACTTTGGTGATAGTTCCGGTGATTCTTTCCACGATGACAAGCACCCGTTTCTCAAAGCGGACTTCGTAATGGCTAATCCACCGTTCAATATTTCTAAATGGGGTGGCGACCAATTACGAGATGACCCACGCTGGCAATATGGAATACCACCGGAGGGTAATGCAAACTTTGCATGGATGCAGCATATGCTATACCACTTGGCAGACAATGGACGTATCGGTCTGGTTCTTGCTAACGGTTCGTTATCATCACAGCAAGGCACAGAGGGAGAAATCCGTAAAAATATTGTCAAAGCCGATTTAGTGGAAGGCATTATTGCCATGCCATCGCAATTATTTTACAATGTGCAGATACCTTGTTGTCTGTGGTTCTTGACAAAGAAGAAGGCACAACCGGGCAAAACGCTTTTTATAGATGCCCGTAACATGGGTTATATGAAAGACCGTACGCACCGTGAACTTTCTTGTGGAGAAGAAACAGAAGACCATGGCAATGATATTGCACGCATAGCAGATACCTTTGAACAGTTTCGTGCCGGGACGCTTGAAACTGAAAAAGGTTTTTCTGCTATTGCCACTATTGAAGATATAGAAAAGCAAGACTTTATTCTTACTCCCGGACGTTATGTTGGTATTGCTGAAGTGGCGGAAGACGGAGAACCTTTCCAAGAAAAGATGGAACGCCTTACTTCTGAGCTCTCGGATTTGTTTGCCCAATCACATACGCTTGAAGACGAAATTCGTAAACAGTTGGCAAGTATCGGTTTTACCGTCAAATGAAACGACTTCTACTCTTCGTTAGATTCACATTAATAACGAGGATATGAAAGAAAAATTAATTCAAGAAATCAGCACCGCAATGGCAGAAGTATTAAGTTTTGAACAAGTAGCTCACCTTAATAGTGTGTTGCTTCAAGTTGTAAGCAAATACACTATTACAGAGGATGGCGAGACCCTGCACGAAAACGCAGCGTCTAACGACCGTCTGCTTGATATATTTCTGTCGGCAAAACAAGTGGAGGGTTGCACTACTCCGACAATCAAATACTACGGTTCTACCATTCGGCAACTGTTCAAAAAGATGCCTAAGAAGATAACCGACTACACGACAGAAGACATCAGAGCCTACCTCGCTGTATTCCAAAGAAAAAACAAATCAAGTAAAGTGACCATTGATAATATCCGTCGGATATTTTCGTCATTCTTCGCTTGGCTTGAAGAAGAAGACTATATTGTCAAAAGTCCTGTCCGCAGGATACACAAGGTAAAAACTGGGACACAGGTGAAAGAGGTGTTGAGTGATGAGAATATCGAACAGCTACGGGATAGTTGTACCAAAATTCGCGACCTTGCCATTATTGATTTGTTGGCTTCTACGGGTATGCGTGTGGGTGAACTGGTGAAGCTCAATCGTGAAGACATCAATTTTTCCGAGCGCGAATGTATTGTTTTCGGCAAAGGTAACAAGGAACGTATTGTTTACTTCAACGCCCGTGCAAAAATTCATTTGCAACAATATTTGGCTTCTCGTAAAGACCGGAACAAAGCACTTTTTGTTTCGTTGGCAAAACCGCATAAACGGCTTGAGATTTCGGGCGTGGAAACCCGTTTGCGCAAAATCGGTCGTTTGGCAAAAATCGTACGTGTTCACCCTCATAAGTTTCGCCGTACCTTAGCTACTATGGCTATAGACAAAGGTATGCCTGTAGAGCAAGTGCAACGCTTGCTTGGTCATGTCAAGATTGATACCACCATGCACTATGCGATGGTTAATCAAAATAATGTCAAACTCTCTCACCGTAAATTTATAAATTAGCATGTGGTATTGTTTGGCATACGATAGAGGTTTATCTTTTCCCAAAAATAAACACGGAAATGATAATTTAGAGCAGCAGGCACAGGCGTTGTTCAAGGCTTGGTTCGTGGATTTCGAGCCGTTTAAGGATGGCGAATTTGTGGATGATGACTTTGGGAGAAGACCATATGGATGGAATGTAAAGCCATTGAAATACCTCGTTGAAAAAGTTAAATCCGGGGATTGGGGTAAGGATGAACAGATGGGAAACCACACGATGAGGACATTTTGTATGAGAGGTGCAGATTTTCCTGATATTAAAGAAGGAAGCAAAGGCAAAATGCCTATTCGCTATATCTTGGAAAAGAATTTTAGGGAGAAAACTCTTTGTGATGGAAATGTTGTTGTAGAAATTTCCGGTGGTTCGCCAACTCAATCGACAGGTCGTATTGTACTAATTGATAAAACTTTTATTGCAGATTGCGATAATGCGCTGATATGTACAAACTTCTGCAAATCGTTGGAGATTAAAGAAAGTTTTTCTTTATTCTTTTACCTTTTGTGGCAATATCTTTACGACAAAAAAGTGATGTTTATATATGAAAATGGTTCTAATGGACTAAAGAATTTAAATATCAATAGTTTGCTAGAGAGAGAATTATTTGTTATTCCACCCAAAGAAATAATATCAAGGTTTAATCTTGTTGTTTCGCTCTTACTTTCAAAAAAGCAAGCTAATGGAATAGAAATTTCTCGTTTGGCTTCTCTCCGTGATACACTCCTGCCTAAGCTAATGTCTGGGAATATGAGTTTTGATTATTAATCATTTACACAATGCAATATGATTGAAAAGATTATAAATAGAAATATAGGGAAAAGTCAGAAATGTAGGATAAAATACGGAAGTAGTTCTGATTTTGATGTTTTGATTATGAATGTCAATGATGGTAAAAGGACACGCATTTATTCAATAGATGCACAACACCTTTCTTCTCAGAAAGATTCAATCTATTTCTATCCAGAGATAAGGAACGGTGTAGTTACAATAAAGTGGAATCGTGAAATTGAAAACTACGTAAACGAAGTACAATAGGCTACGATTATTTGTGGTCAAATTGCTATATTTATATTATGAATGACTTTGAAGAATATATAAGACAGGGTGAGCCTCAGAAAAGAGAAAAAGGCTATGCTTGGCAGACTGCTATCGGATTGCAGGCGGTGGACGATTTGAAACCGTCTGAATATCTGATACAAACGGCTCGTCAACATATCGAGGGAGATATAACTATCGAAGAAGCCAAACAACTTATTGATAGTTACTATCAGTCTAAGACTGTCCGAGCTGACATAGAAGACAGAACGGAAGAAGCCGATAAGGTGTCGGCACGTATCGCAGAGATATTGTCGGAGAAGACGTTCACATTCTCGCCTGTTGAATATATCACCATTCATCGCCGACTTTTCCAAGGTATCTATAAATTCGCAGGAAAGGTCAGGGATTACAATATCACCAAAAAGGAGTGGGTGCTGAAAGGTGAGACCGTACTTTATGCCAGTGCCGACAGCATACGAGAAACTCTTGATTATGATTTTATGCAGGAGAAGAATTTCAGCTATAAGGATTTGAACATTAGCGACGCTATCACGCATATCGCCAAGTTTATATCCGGAGTTTGGCAAATTCACGCTTTTGGTGAGGGGAACACCCGTACCACGGCAGTGTTCACAATCAAATACCTGCGCACATTTGGTTTCGACATCAGCAACGAAGCGTTTGCCAATCATTCATGGTATTTCCGTAATGCCTTGGTTCGTGCCAACTACAACAATTTGAGCAAAGGCATTTATGCTACTACCGAATATATTGAAGCATTCTTCCGGAACTTGATTCTACATGAGCATAACGAGCTAAAGAATCGGACAATGCTTGTGCAGGAATCTTCTTCGCAAAACATTCAAAGTGCAAGTACATCCAATGACGTTGCTTCAAAGTGTAATATTTGCACTTTGAGTTGCACTTTGGAAGAAGTTGCCGTGCTCAACTTCTTGCGAGAACAGCCTAAAGCTACGCAAAAAGAAATCGCTGCGCATATAGGCAAATCTGAGAGAACAGTCAAGACCATTACCGTAAATTTGACCGAAAAAGGCATCATCGAGCGCAAAAACGGCAAAAGAAACGGTTTTTGGGAGATTAAAACGAATAATTTAAACAGCTAAATTCTCATTTATGGAAGATATTAGCAACAACATAAAACTTCTATCTACAAACTAAAAGAATAATATTATGAATACGATTTTAACACCTTGTATCTTACAAACAATTATAATCTGTTGCACTATTATTATAATAACAATAATAGCTGTATCTGCGTATAGAATAAAAAAAGGACAACAACGTAGTTGGGGAGCATATATATATTATGCAAGTATATTATCTATATTTACCGTATCAATATTTTCCTATTATTTTTATGGGAATAGAAATGTTTTGGATTTTGTATCACTTGCTTCTGCTTTAATATCAATAATCTTGGCAGTAATAACAATAATATATTCATTCTATAGCAATAGTCAATCTGCTAGCCAAGTTGAAACTTTAAATAAAGCAGCTGAAAGTGTAAAAAGAGCAACTACGTCATATGCAGAATCAGCCGAAAGCCTACAAGAAAATATTTCAAAAATAATTACAGCCGTAAATCGTGTTGAAGAAAAAACAGATAGATTACTAGATATGACTTCTATTTCTGGTGCTGGAACAAGTTTTGGAACAAATAATCATCTTGTAGATTTTGATTTAGATGCTTATATAAAAGGATATGTAAATTTAGCATCTCCCATTGGTATAATGGCAATGTATGCCTGTATAAGAGCGAAAGACACAAAGAGAGAATGGAATTTAAATATATTCCCTAATGAATACAATAGAATATATTGTGGAGGTTTTTTAATTTCCACAACAAGTGCGGGTTTTATTACAGTTGATGTAAATTTTAGTAATGGGAATGTGATTGTTGCAAATTATTTGCAAAATGTCAAAAAATACATCTTGGAATGGCTAGAATCTTTTGATTTTACAAAAATTGAAGGCCTACAAAGTTTGAAAGACAGCATTAATAGTTATTTTGACAATCCTCAATGACATGAAAGAGTGGAAAGAATATAAAATGGGAGACGTTTTCGCTTATCTAAAAAGTGGAAAGGGAATACATGCTAATGAAATATCCCCAAAAGGGAAATACCCTGTTTTTGGTGGTAATGGGTTGAGAGGCTATACTACTCGAAACAACTTTGAAGGAGATTGTGCTATAATAGGAAGACAAGGCGCATTTTGTGGCAATGTGCGATATTTCAAAGGGAAAGCTTATATGACCGAACATGCAATTATTGCGGTGGCAAATGAAAATAATAGTACTCGTTTCTTGGCATACTTACTCAGTATAATGAATTTAGGACGATTTTCTAGTCAATCTGCTCAACCGGGGCTTTCTGTAACCGAGTTAGCCAAACAATCAATAAGAATACCTTCGTTATCAGTGCAAAAAAAGATTGCAAACATTCTTTCCTCTCTTGACGACAAAATCGAACTGAACCGCCGGATAAATGATAATTTAATTCCAATCTATTATGCCTAATACGTTCCATTTTACAGAAGATTCATATGAGCAATCAATAATCTCATTGTTCAAGGAAATGGGCTATGAATATCATTATGGTCCGGAACTTGAAGCCGAAACAGGTCGGGAACTTACTGATGCAACCATACCGGGAGTATTGCGTAAGGCTATGTTGGTCATCAATGGAACAGACAAAGCCGCAGCTGTAGATGAAGCCATCCGTCAAATACGCGAACAATTCAGCCTACCTTTGGTCAGTGCGAACATCACCCTCACTGATTGGCTACAAAACGGTTTGGACGTGACTTTTAAGACTGCCCAAGGCACATTACGTAGCGACCATATCAAGATAATCGAAACGAACCCTGACCATATAGACAATAACTCTTTTGTTGTAGCTAATCAATGGACTGTAGTAAATGGCAAATCTACCAAACGTGCTGACATCGTGGTATTTATCAACGGTTTGCCTATCTCCGTCATTGAATTGAAGTCTCCTTCTCGTGAAGTTACTAATTCGGAGGAAGCCCACCAACAGTTGCAAAACTATATGCGCATTGTTCCGCAACTCTTTACTGCTTGTCAAATGCTCGTGATAAGTGATATGGCAGATACTCGGGTGGGTACGATTACTGCACCACTCGACCGATATATGGAGTGGAAAACCACAGATGGAAGCTATGAAAGCACAGCATTTGCCGATTTTGAAACTTTCTTCAATGGTATCTTTACCAAGCATCGCTTCATTGATATTATTGCTGATTTTACTCTCACGATGGGAGTTGACAAAAAAGCCCGTATTCTTGCAGGCTATCATCAATATTTTGCAGTAAAGAAAGCTCTCGAATGTACCAAGCAAGCCCTGCAACGTAAAGACGGAAAAATCGGTGTATTTTGGCATACACAGGGCTCAGGTAAAAGTCTTTCTATGGTGTTTTACGCACATCAGCTTTTGAAAAATCTACTGAGCGCAACCCTGCTTGTACTGACCGACCGTCTTGACTTGAACGACCAACTACATAGTACCTTTGCGGCTTGTAGCGATTATTTACGTCAAAAGCCAGTCAAGGCTACCGATGGAGAACATTTATATGAATTGCTTGAAAAGCGTAAAAGTCACGGTATTATCTTTGCCAATATCCAGAAATTCAAAGACCGCGAAAAATTAATCACCAATCGTTCCGATGTGATTGTGATAAGTGATGAAGCCCACCGTACACAATCAAACACCAAAACAAAAATAGATACTGAAACAGGTGAGTTAAAACTCGGTTTTGCAGCTATTGTGCGTAAACTTTTGCCTCATGCCGCATTTATCGGCTTTACGGGTACTCCCATTGAACAAGACGATAACGATACAAGGGAAGTTTTCGGCAACTATATCGACATTTACGATATGACCCAAGCCGTGGAAGATGGGGCAACTGTTCCTGTCTATTATGAAAGTCGCCTGCTAAAATTAGATTTGGATGATGACACACTCAGATTGCTTGACAGCGAGTATGACAAACTTGCTGAAGAGGGGGCGGAGGAGCAGGACATCAAACGCTCCAAGGATGAAAATGCACGGCTTCATGCCCTGCTTTCAGCCCCGCAGACTATTGACACATTATGCAAGGACATCATAGACCATTACGAGAATAACTGTGCCGACCTACTTACAGGAAAAGCCATGATTGTAGCGATTGACCGAGCCACCGGGATAGACATCTATAAAAAACTGATAGAACTTCGTCCACAGTGGAAAGAGATTATCGCTGTGGTTATGACGCAAGGAAACCAAGACCCCGTAGAATGGAACGATATTATCGGCTCGGGCGCAAGAAAGGAGGAGCTGGCTCGCCAGTTTAAGGATAACAACTCATCCCTGAAAATCGCTATTGTCGTGGATATGTGGCTCACGGGATTTGATGTGCCCTCGCTTGCAACAATGTATGTTTACAAGCCGATGAAAGGACATAATCTGATGCAGGCTATCGCTCGGGTAAACCGTGTATTTCCTGAAAAAAGCGGCGGTTTGGTGGTGGATTATATTGGTATCGCCAAAGCACTGAAAAAAGCCATGCACGATTATACAGGGCGCGATAAAAAACGCTTCGGAGACCCAAATATCAAGACAACCGCTTATCAGCAGTTTGTTTCAGCCTTAAAGCGATGTCGGGAATGTATGAATGGCTATGATTATTCTGCTTTTTCTGATTGTTCAAATCTGCAACGAGCCAACCTCATTAGAGGTGGTGTAAATGTGTTACTTGATAAGAATAATTTTGTCCCATCAGAACCTGCTGCCCAAGATAAAGTTTCTTCTGAAGCTCAAAAAGTCTTTATGGAAGAAAGCAAGCGTTTGTCGCAAGCGGCTTCACTTTGTCGCAGTTTGCTGACTCCTGCCGAGCGTTTTGAAGAGGCATATTTTGAAGCTGTAAGGACATTACTGTCACGTCTTTCCGGGAATAAGCAGATTACTCGAAAAATCATAGATGAGCGTATTACGCAGTTGCTCAAAGTCGCAATCAAAGCAGATGGCGTGGTGGAAATACTCAATACCAAAGGCTCTGAATTTTCTCTTTTTGATGAGAATTTCCTGAAAGAAATTGCCGAGATGAAAGAGAAAAACTTTGCACTCGAACTGCTCAAACGCTTGCTTGAAGAGCATATAAAAAAGCACGCTAAAAAGAGAATGGTTGAAGCCGAGAAATTCAGCGAAATGCTCGATGCCCGTCTTGCCGAATATTTGCGTGGATTGATTTCCAACGAGGAAGTTATCAAGGAACTGCTTAAAATGGCACAAGAGTTGAAAGCTAATGCAGAACAAGCGTCTGAATTGGGGCTGACCGAAGAAGAACAAGCTTTTTATGATGCCTTGACAAAACCGCAAGCTGTACGGGATTTCTATGAAAACGACCAACTTGTTGCTATGGCAAAGGAATTGACTGAAGCCTTACGCAGTAGTAAAACCATTGATTGGCGACAGAAAGAATCAGCTCGTGCCAAGATGCGCTCTCTAGTAAAACGATTGCTCAAAAAGTACAAGTACCCGCCTGAAGAACAAGAAGCAGCCCTCGAAACCGTTATCCGTCAATGCGAACTTTATGCGGATTCAGATGACGAAAGTTAGCGTAAAATAGAACAAGATAGCCTAATGGAATCCTAAAACTCTATTAGGCTATCCTTATTGCAAAAAGTTATTATACAAATTAAGAGAATTATCTTCTCATAGAAAAACCTCTTTTCTGCTGTTGGTCATAATGTCCCTCTACCACATTATCTACTTCCCGTCTGGCTTTGATTTGCTCCCGATTGTCAAACCCGCCCTTTTGCTTGGCTGTGAAATACAGGAAATCACCTGCCGCCCGATGTGATTGCCTGTCCTCCCCAAACAGGTTAAGGGCACTTTTGATGTCCGACACCTGTTCCGTATCAAAACGGGGCTTGTAATAATCACGGGCAAAATGAACAATACAGTGAACAGCCTTGCGGAAGATGTCGTTTGTTTTTAGCAGCAGGAAACTGAGGCAGCCGATGATATGGCTTTGCCATGCAATCCGGTTTTTAAGCCTTGTGGTTTCCTGTGCATGTTCTGCTTCCTTGCGGCTCAACTCTGATTGATGCCTACTTTCCAGTTTCATCAGTTCCCGGTGGTGGTCACTCTGTATGGTCTGGATTTTATCCTGTAACCGCTCAATGGTTTCCTCGTGCGTGGAAATTTCGCTGCGCAAATCCTCTATTTCATTTTTCAGGGCTTTCGATTTCCCGGTAGCCCAGCCGACAGCGGCATTCAGAAGTTCGCTCCCTTTTTCCCTGTTCAGCTTGGAGCGTTTCTCGCTGATAGCCCTGTCAAGGTATTCACTCTGCCGTTCCTTTTCATTTGCCTTTTCGATAAGGGCGTTGGTTATGGTTTCCGTTTCCTGCATTTTCTTATTCGCTATTTCCAACTGATGCTCCCTGTACTGCCTTGTAGCGTCAAGACGCTTCATTTCCTCTTTCTGCTTCTCAATGATGAAATCGTTTCGCTCTAAATGTATCTTGCCTGTAACAGCCTTTGACTGCCCACGCTCCATCAGGAGAATGTCGGATGCCAGACTTTGCATTTCGGTCATATCCTCGTCATTGAGCTTGCGGCTCTTGCCTGTGTCATGGTTCATCCAGTCGAACACGATATGCGCATGGTAATTTGGCTTGAACCATTTTTCGCCCACCTTGAAACTTTCTTTGTCTTCTTGGGTGGGTTGTCCGCCCAGCCAATGCCCCTCGTCTTTGTGCAGGAAGATTTGGAGCGGTGTGATGCCCCAGCGTCTTTGGCATTCCTCGCCAAACTTGTGCACGTCTGCCAGTGTCGTGTCCGGTCGGATGAGCAACACGCCCTCACGGATTGGCGAGCATCCCGCCACCTTGATTATCTTTCCGTTCTTTCTCTTGCGTTCACGCTCCTTTTCCTGCATCGCACGACCTGTCTTTTCCTTGACCATCCGCTTGATGTAGTCATAGTGCGCCTGCAGGTCGGGATTGCCGAAGCCGGAGTTTATCCATTGCTCATTATTGGCGGTGAGTTCTGGCACGATGTAAATTTTGGACTTGCCGATATTACGCATGTACTCGGCTGTTCTTCGGTTATGAGCCCCACTTGATGTGACTTTGCAGGGCTTGATATGTATGCTGCTTTTTGTAGCCATATTCTCAAAATTTGATTTGGGTTGTTGATTAAACTTATTGCTGTCCGCTCATAACCGCACGGGGTTCTTAGGGGTGTAACCCATAAGCGGAGATTGCAAAGAGAGGGTCACTCTTTGCTCTGGGTTCTCAGGGGTGAAACGCCCTGAGTGGGTTATTAGGGCAAAGCCTTAATCCCCTCGGGAGAGCCCACAACTACGGAAGCGGAGCGTGTAGTTATAGTGGGCTATATCAATGGCAAGCCATTGTCCGTTACCCACAGCCTACGGCTTCCGCTCTCCTCCGTTATGGAGGGTTTTCGCCACTGCTTCCGATTGGGGATGCACCGACCAGTACAAGGTCAAAATCATCTATCAGCTTTTGCAGGACGGGATTCTTTTCTATCATCTGGCAGAGGATTCTTTCCGCTTCTACCAAGTAGTCGGCTGTACAATTTATTTTGTTTTCCCGTATTTGGAAGATAATCCAGTCGGCTATGTCTATGTGTGCCGCTTTCTGTTCCGGGGTGGCATTCTTCTCAATGATGTCGGACACGACCGTCTTGCAAAAAGTCATGTTTTCGGCACGCTGTTTCCATTCCTCATATCCGTCCGCATCGGGAAAGAGAAGCACGGTGCGCCCGGTCAGCACACGGAGCTTTTCCTCTCTCAACTGGCTCTTGCCGCCTGTCGCCAGCCATACATAGCCGGGAAAGATGACAGAGCCGATAACGGCACTCTTTTCGGATTCCACCAAGACCACGACCTTGTCGGGATAAGTACCCAGCAGGTGTTCACCGAACAGGCATTGGGACAGTTGCCATTCCTCTGTCAGCTCGTGCCGTCTTTTAAGCAGGCTGTGTATCCAGTCCACTGCCGATGCCTGTCCGTCCTTGACACGGTGTCCGTCATGGGGATTGTATTGCATCACCTTGCCCGTGCGTACCCTGTTTGTGCGGTCTATCTGCCAGAATATGACAGCCCCGTCACGGGTAGCCCCCAGACGGTACTCTTCCAACAATCTCTTCAACACGTCCTTTGCCTTGCTGCCGTAATAGGAATCAAGGAGCGATGAAATGAAGCGGAAGAAATTGCTATGCACGCTTTGCGACCTCTCCACGTACTTTGACGGTATGCAGCCTATGGTTGCTTGGGATGGTATCTGCACAGACTTCCGTTCCGACCTCTGCCTGCCAAAAGAGAAACCGTTGGCAGTACGGCATTCGGGGTGGTCATGGAAATACGCCTTTGGAGTGTAATGATACCCACAGCTGCTTTCATGGTTGCACCTGCCGACAGACGGGTGCAGGGGCGTACCGCTTTCATCCACATAGTATGTGAAAGAACGCTTGTCCCCACAATTGGGGCAGGTATGGCGTGTTGCCATCCCTTTATATTTCTGTAATGTATAATTACCCATTGCTTGCCTCCTCTATTTTTCAATGAAATTATTACCGTCCCGTCCTGTCCCATTGTCCCACGTCCTGTGGGTCGGGACAGTGGGACACCTTGGGACACTCTGAGAAATCAAGTTTCCGTTCGTACCGTTACCGCTCCGATAAACAAGGCGGTTATCCTTTATACAGATATGTACAGGCTGTTTCATGGCTTGTCCTCCTCTCTTTCCTGACCGATAAACAGCTCCGTCTGCCTTGTTCCCTCCGTTCTCCCACCTGTCCCATATTGTCCCACCGTCCCGTTTTCTTCGGGTTGGGACAGCGGGACACTTGGAACGACTGATTCCTCCACTTTTCTGTTGCGCTGGATTATCCGGCTGACGGTGGATTTGCCGCAGTTCACCTGTGAGGCTATTTCCCTGACGGACTTCCCCGACTGGGACAGTCGTAATATTTGGCAGTCCCTCTGGCTGGATTCATTGTCGCCCAATTTCTTCAGGTGTTCCTTTTCCGTTGAATAGCCCCTGAACACAAATTGCAGGAAAGCGTCCACCTTCTCAATCTCGTAGATGATTACATTGTCCGCATCGTGGGAGAATGTCCCATATCGGACTTTGAGCTGTTTTACATAGCGAAGCCCTCCGTCCTGCGCACTCTTCCCGATGGCAAACACGCTGTCAAAGAAATTGTAGAGCCGTTTGCTGCCAGCAAGGTCGTTGGACGTAATGGGGCAGTCCAAAGAGCGTTTTGGAGTATGCGCCAGCACAAGGACGGACAACCCGTATTTCTTTTTGAGGTTGTTGAGCTGTATCATCAGCCGTCCTGCCGCATCGCCTTTCTCCATGGCGCAGCACAGGTAGGTAAGATTGTCAACGATGAAAATCTTGCACTCGGTTTGCAGAGCCATCTGCTCGATGCCTCCCATGATGGCTTCCTCGAAATCGGCTTCCAGCAACGAATTGCAGTCAAGCGAAACCCGGTACAGCCTTTCGGGAAAGGTGTAGGGCTTCCTATGCTCGTTGGTATAGCGGAGCTGGAACTGCTTTTCGGACAGTTCAAAGTCCAGATACAGCACATTGTCCGTCCGGGCGATACGGTCGGCTATCTGCACGGCAAGGATGGACTTGCCCACATTGGAATCCGCAAAGAGGCAGGACAGTTCCCCCTCATACCAGAAACTGTCCCACAGCGCACGGGGCGTGGGCAGCAGAGATGCTTCGAGTATCGTCCGGTTGGCGGTCTTGATACTCATCACGCCGATGCTGTCCGGCATCCCGTGCTGCACTTGGGTCGCCCTCGTCAGGTCGCCATGTATTAGACTGATATAATTCTTGTCCTCTTCCATGACGTTTACCAATTACGTGGAGCGGGTTTGCGGCGGTGGGAAGAAGATAAGGATTCGCTCAGTTCCTCATCGGACAGGGGTACGGGATTCTTACGGGAGAATTCCAGCCATTTGTCCAGTTCGTCCCTGTAAAGGCAATATCGTTTGCCGGGCTTGGTGGCGGGAATGCTTCCCTCCGACAGCTTCATGTAGAGCGTGCCTTTGGGAATGCCCAAATATTCCGCCGCCTCTTCCACTGACATGGGGACATGGGTGTCCACCGCCTTTGCATTGTTCACACTGCGCTGCTCGGTAAGCAGGCTTCTCAGGCTCATCACCTCGTCCCGAAGCTGAGCCACGACCTCCGGGAGGTCGTTGAATGTAATCACTGTTTTTTCCATTTGCGTACTCGCCTCTTTTGTAAGGCTTGGCGCAAAGGACTGGAATGATACAGCCGTGAATACCTCCACGAAAGGTCATTGCAAAATAATTCCCGAATAACGATGCCCAACCGTGAATGACGGGTAAACTTATTCGGGAAACGGTGTGATACAGACAGTTGTCTGTTGTTGATTACTCGTGGTTATTGGTTATGGAAAGGCTGGTTATACTCTTCCCGTATATAATCTGCCGGATAATGGAAATCCAGTCTGCCGTTTTCAGGCTCGTCAATGGGAATCAGTGTCTTTAACGGCTCTACCTTGAAGTTCTTGATGGTCGCTATGTCCGTATCGGCAAACTCCCGTGGGAAAAGGGTGCTGATGAAGCGGGCACGGTTGTCCCCCGTGTAGTATTTCTTGTACATGAAACGCTCGGAGATATTCCACACGAAATGCCGGAGCGGAATGTTTGAAATGTCTTTGGTCAGCCGTCCTTTTATCGGCTTGGGCTTATAGCTGTGAAGCCGCATCCAGTTGTTGACCTCGCCACAGATGTGGTTCACGGTTTCCTTGTCTGCGATACGGGGCATGATGAAATGGATGTATTCCATGACCATAGCGATGCGCTCTTCATTTTCCCGCTGCTCCCTGTCCTCGTAATCGGCACGGTTTTTCTCGTGAAGCTCCGGGGATATGGCAATCTCTGTCGGTCTTATATCCGGGGTGGCTTCTCCGCCTGTCGGCATTGATGCAGGGGTTACAGGCTCGTGTGCATCTTGGGGCTGGTCTTCCCGAACTTCTGCAATTTCGGCAGGCGTCTTTTTCTTGCCGAACTTGATTCGGTAGATTTCGTATGTGTCGAAAATGACTGTCTGGAAAGAGAGATAGAGCAGCCAGCCAAGGAGGTTGCTGCATACAAAGACTATCAGACGCACAAAGTTGTCCTGATTGAATTTATCTGCGACAACCAGTGTCGCTATGGAAGATATTAGGAGGATGGCAAAGCCGACAAATCCCCAGATGATATGTTTGTCTTTTACGGACGGTTCCATGTTTCTTGTCTTATTCGGTTGTTACTTGTTGCTGTTTCCGCAAATTTAATAGTCTTCTTCCAATTATTACTCATTATCCTTGGTTAGTGGTTTCTTTTTCAATGTTTTTCACCAAATGTCCGAAATCGTACCCGACTATCGTACTTTAAGGACTTTTTAAGGAATGGTGTGGCAGAAAACAGAGGGAGCGGTTAAAGCTCCACGCAATAACCGCTCCCTCTGAATATCCCGGACTTTGAGGATGCCTTATGCCTCCTTGCGTTTCAGGGTTATCTTGTCCACGACCTCGCACATCTGCTGTGCCGCCATCTTGGAATAAATCTGTGTGGTGGTAATGTTCTTGTGTCCCATATAGGTTTGTATGACAGCCATGTCCGTACCCATTTCCACGTGCAGGCTTCCGAATGAATGACGGGTGCAGTGAAAGGTTATCTTCTTGGTAATGCCTGCCGCCAAGAGCCAGCGTTTCAGCGGTCCTTGCAGCATCTTGTCCTTGAACCCGTCAAAGATAAGCCCCTCGCGCCGTTCTCCGAGCAGTCCGTATGCTTCATCACTGATAGGGTTGTGTACAATCTGCTTCGTCTTCTGCATACGGGTGGTCACGAACATCTTGCCGTTGGTGTACGGCTGTATCTGCTGCCAAGTGAGCTGCCTGATGTCGCTTTTCCGCAGTCCGGTCAGGCAGGCGAAAAGAAAAGCCCTTTTCAAGACATCTTCCTCGCAAGGGGTTTCGGCAAGCCGTATCAGTTCCTCTTGGCTCAGATGCTCCCTCATGGTGGGAATGCTCTCTATGCGGTCTAAGAATCCGTTGGGGTTTTCCTTTATTTTCCTGTCCCGGTAGGCGGTGTGAAGTACCGCACGGAAAGCCGACCAGTAGCCTGCCGCAGAATTGATATGCAGTTTTTGATTGGTGCGTATGGATTGGGGTGCGTTTAGCAGGTACTCCATGAACTTGCGGCACAAGTCCACGTCCACCTCCTCAAAGGTGCATTTGCCGTTCACAAACCGCTCGAAGTGCTTGTAAACGTGCTGCCACTTGATATTCTTCCTCTCTGCCAGTTCCTTGAAGTAGGCGAGAAAATCCCCTTTCATCTTGGCTTTGTCAAAGAAGCCGTTGTTTTCGTTGAAGATGGCTTCGTAACGCCTGTTGCGAAGTATCTCCGCCTTTTTCATCATGCGTACATTGAAGTCACGTTCCTGTTGGTTGGCAGGTTTGACGAAAATGTAAATTCCCAATGCTTCACGTGTTATCACTTTCATGGTGATGTTGTCACGATAGCCGGGATAATAGTCCAGACACAGCGAATACTGTGTCCCGTTTTTAATCTTGCGCTTGCGCAAAGTTACTGTCTTGCATTTGCTCATAATGATGTTGTTTTAATTGGTTGTACATTTTCGGAGGTGTCTCCGTGTTTACGGTGGCAAAGGAACAACGTGAAACAACCGTGAATACCTCCACGGCAATCATTTTGAAATAATTTTCCGGAAATGTCGGTTGCTCACGGTTGTTTCTCCCTTTCAGCCATGACACGCTCCACATCGGAGCGTAAAAGCAGGTTTTTCACACCTACTTTTATCTTTTCGATGCGTTTCACCTTGACGATATGGCTGATATTGGCGGAGGAAAGCCCATAAATCTGCCGGACTTGTTCCACGGTGTAGTAGCGTTCATCGTTCACGAGGTCTGTCCTGCGGAGTTCGTCTAGATGGGATTTGGAGTAGTAGGTGCGTCCGTATTCTCTTTTGGTCGGTATCTTGTGGCGATGGGCGTATGCCCGGAGTGCGGTCGGCCTCATGCCGAACAGCTCTTCCGCTTCTTCAATCAGGAGCCAGTCGGTGATATTGCTGGTATCAACTGCCACACCGAAAAACTCGTCAATATGCCTCTTGCTGTAATAGTTCTTCCCTGCGATGCGGCAGATAGGTATGCGGTTGCGCTTGGCGGTGGTGTATAGCCACGACTGCTTGACCTTGAAGAGCAACATCACCTCCTCGCCCGAATAGAAATCCAGCACTTCATCGGTTTCCTTTTCCCTTTTTTCTCTTTTGGCTGGTAAGGACGATGATGCGGATTTTCTCGGTGCTGAAGTGCTGCCAGGCAGGACACGGTGGTAGGGATTGCCCTCCAGCATCCGCTCGATGTCCGCCTTGCGGATGAATGCCATGCGGTTGCTGATACGTGAGGCTTTCAGCTTGCCGAGGGCTACAAGTTTGTAAACATACTGCCGGGAACAGCCCATGAGTATGGCTGCTTTGGAAAAGGTGAGATACTCCTGATGCTGTATCTCCATCAAGGGTCGGGCGACTTTGAAGAGGTTGTTCTTCTGTTCCGTTCTGGCTCGTTTGGCTTCCGCCTGACAAGCCTCGCTGCAATATCTCTGCACCCCGCTCCGGGTTACAAATGACTTGCCGCAAAAACTGCATTTTCTTGTTGCTTTCATGCTGCTTTATCGTTTACTGGTTCATTCCTTCATCGTGTACCTCTGAAATGGTGAACGGGGGTAAACGGAAGTCAACCGTTGTCACCTTTCTGCACGATGTTACTATCGCTGCAAGTGGAAGCGGTTGCTGTCGCTTGTCGTAAACGGTTGTAAACCCTTGTCAACAGTCTGCACGGTGTGACAAAAAACAAGCTCCGCAAATTCTCCACGTCAGAAATACGTCTCAAAAATATGTGGAAATTTGGGAAGCATCAAAAAGCAGCCGAAAAGTGTTAATTTTTAAAATACACTGATAAACAAAGATTTACGCTTGGATATTTCTGGTTGTTTTGGGTTGTTCTACGCTTCTAAATACATACGTAGAGCCAAAAAAATTATATAGCTACATTGATTTTTTCTACTTTTGAACATATATTATTTTTTTAAATTGATACAATCCGTTTTATGGCCTAATCGCCATTCTCGTAAATGGAGTATTAATTGGGGAACCGGAAAATCTCGACCATTTTTCGGTTCCGTTTTTATTATGAAGAATCTTGTCGCATAAGAACTGATTTAAGGTTGTACATTTTTATTTTCACTCGCTCAAGGATGTATAAAGATATCATCTCCTCGTACATCATATGTAAAGTCATAATGCCTCTCTAAAAGGTCCATTACCTCTACGATATATTCACTATCAAAATTTCCGGTAAATAAGTCATTCGCTAAAGAAGAATCATTCAAATGGATATTCACGCCATATCTACGCTCTAGTTTAGCCAAGACATCACTTAATGTCGTTGATCGGAAAACGAGATCTCCTCTTAACCATGCCGTTTCAAATCGATTATCTGTTTTCTCCACGGTTATAATACCCGATTCTTTATTGAACAATGCTTTTTCATTCGGTTTTAGATAAACGACACGAGAAGGCTCTGAACAAGTCTGTATCTTGATCCGTCCCGATATCAAGGCCATTTCCATGACATTCTCCCGTTCATACGAATACACATTAAAACTTGTGCCCAACACTTCTATATCCAGATATTTTGTATGTACCACGAAAGGTTTATCCTCATTCCGAGTCACCTCAAAATAGGCCTCTCCCTCTAAATTAACTTGTCGAAGCTCTCGACCGAAATCGTGAGTGTAACTTAAGCTCGATTCCGCATTTAGTTTTACTTGTGTTCCATCCGGTAAAGTCACCCCCGATCTTTCCCCTCTATCGGCATGAACCACTAAATTGCCAATGCTACCCTTCTGATCGACTGGATTGAAATATAAATAACCAGACAATATACTTAATAAAGGTATTAATAGTATTGCGGCGATACGAGCCAGTTTCCTAAACACCATAACGAATCGTTCTTTTCTCGTTCGATTTTGAATCTCACTGAACATATCTCGTATGATTCTCTCATCAATCTCTTCAAAGGGTCGCCCATTTTCCCATAAATGAGACAATGACAGCGATAATTCATCATCATCAGACAAATTAACCAAAAGCCGTAGTGTTTTCAACTCTTCCGTAGAGATCGTATGATCCATGTACTTTGAGAGCAAATAATATGTATGTGATTCCTGCATAATATCCTTTTTATAAGGTATACACATGAGCCGTTAATTTATAACATGCCTTTTTAGATGTTATAAAACATAATAATATTATTTTTCAATTTTATTTATCCGATAAAGAAAAGAGAGAACAGCAAAGCATACTTACCGAGCTCCTTTCTTAAAACATGTAAGGCTTGCGATAACTGGTTACGCACAGATTGTTCTGAAATTAAGGCTTTAGCCGCTATTTCTGTTATAGTTATACCTTGTTCCTTATTTAACTCAAACAGTTCTCGTTGGCGAGGTGTCAACTTTTGTTTCGCTATTTCCAGTCTATGGTTAAATTCCTCAAAAGATAATTTACGTTCAATCGCTGTTTCCTCTCCATCTCCAGACTCATTCAGTACAACATCTTCCAAAAAAAGCGGACTATTTGCCTGCCTACGAAACTCATTCAATAATTGGTTCTTGGCCATCGTAAATAGGAAAGCATTAAAAGACATATCTAAATCAATTTGTTCTCTCCGCACCCACACTTTGATAAATGTCTCTTGTACAATATCTTTTGCAAGAGCATCAGAATGAGTCAAGTGCAATGCGAACGCATATAGGCGTGAAGCGTATGATTCATACAGTTTCGTAAAGTCTCTGTATGAACCGCTTCGTAATCGTTCTAGGTATATCCGTTCTACATCCATCTCCTCTAGCACATATTGACCGAACAAATATAAAATAAAAAAATAAGAAGAGGTTATTTCCTCTTGAAAAGAAATAACCTCTATCTACTACAAATGGTGCTTAGCCTCATTTTTCATTGATCTATAAATCTTCAATTTTCACTTGCTTGAAGGACCTGATTTTTACCGGTCCCAAAAGCCCTGACGTTCGTAAATATTTTTCAGAATCTGGAGCATCGAACTTTACGATATTCGTTTTAGTTCTTCTCTCTTGTTTAGGCAATTTACTATCTCCGATAAGGCGATTAGGCCATAAGTTGACAATCTCTATTGATAAAGTATTTTGACCTTCCTTTACATAAGGAGTGATATCAACCTCAAAAGGAGCCGACCAAGAAACAGGGAAGACATGATCATTAACTTTAATCACAGCTAGATCTTGAACATTCCCTAAGTCTAATTTCATCTTTTTATCCCTTAACTGTTCAGTCTTTATATAAAATGTATTTTCATAAATCGCTTTTCCTGAAAAATAACGGATCTCCGGATCTTCTGAATCTGTCCATGAATATAATTTATTGAAAATGACAGGTTCACTTTTACCCCAACAAGAATCAAAGCGTACAACCCAATTCCCCATTATGACATACTCCTCTATTTTCTCACTGCTTCCTATAGATAAAACACTTCCATTATTCCAATAAATTTTATAATTCCCGGGATCATATATGTTAGCGACAATATTATCTTTTTTGGTTTCAAATTCAATTGGAGGATATTGGCCAGCCTCTAAATCATCTGGGAATATTGCAGAACTACAACGCTCCACTTTCACGATATGATTATTCGTCTTCTCTGCATTCCTAAATACTACAAAAATAGAGCCTTCTGGATTAAAATGCAAAGGAATAACCGTAGTTCCGTTCTCTTCATAATAATTTAAAACAGGCCTTATGTCTCCTGTTTGTGGATTCCATAATTCAGGAACCTTTCCTGTTACCCTAAATTTGCAATTCACAAATTCATAACGATCTGGTAAAGAAGGCATATACCGATAGAAATAATCATTAATGCCATTTACAGCATACCGATTTGTTACAAAATAAATATCTTGTTCCTCTGTTCTTCGATGAATATAATCCAATAACGTTCCCGATCGACGGCTTGTATATGATAAATCAGGCTTCACCGACATAGACATTAGCACATTATTTATATCTTGCCCCCAAATTACACGCCCTTTACCATAGGTTTGTTCCGTTCTATTTACTCCATCTAGCCATCCCCACATACGATTCCGAATTTCATACAACTCTTTATCACCCTCCGGATAATTGGTTAGGCCACTCGTTCTAAGAGGAGGCTCACCAATCACAGTCATACCTTGTAATACCAACTGTTCTATTTTTCTTAAGACTTCCAAATCAATTGTCTTGTGAGGAGGTAATATTAATACTTGATACGACATTCCATCCGGCAAACGTATTTTCCCTTCAGAAAAAGAAAGCCTATTTAAAATCACATCTTTTGAGCATTTATCCCAGTCATACCCAAAATTTAGATTGTCTACCTCCTCTTTCAGAAAAACCATATTAGGGACATCATCTCCTGTATAATAAAGAACATCTGCCACAAATAATCCTTGTTGAAGCAAATAAGAACACCGATCTATATAATCTACAAAATCTCCAGCCTGCTCCCACCAAGTTACATTTGGATTTAAATGTGTTCCCGCAAAATATTCATTTCCGGGCACGCCATACTCTTTTGGAGAGGAAACAAACGCATGCCAAACTAAACGATTAACCCCTGAACAAAAAATTCGATCTAGAATTCCCTTTAAATCTTTAGGGGATCGTTCCCATTGGGGGCCAATACTCGTTGGTCCTTCAGCTTCCACAAATCTCTTTCCATTCGTATGTGCTACACAAGCACTTTGTCTAACTGATAGTCTCGCTCCCTCAGACGCAACATGAGAAATAGATCGTGCCCAATATTCACCATGAGGTATATCGCTAATACTCATCATCTGTAACGCATCAACAGGAGTATAACAAGGGCCTCCCGATTCCGGGTCAATCATCATTCCATGTTTATGAGCCAACTCTTTGAATAACATATAATGATTCTCATAGATACAATCACTCACAGTTCTTCGAAGGTCTTGTAAAAAACGATTTGAAAGTTCTGGACTCTCTACAATGCGACCAGTCATAACCGGAAGATAAGGAAATATATCATATCCTCGATATTTCTTAAATTCTTCGGGGAAACGATTTGTCCAATTCACGACTCCCATCTCCCAGCTATCCGTTTGAAGAAAACGAACACTATTACCGGCCTCTTTCGCCGTATAAATCAATGGTTCTATGACAGTTTTACTGAATACATCAAAAGCTTCCGCACTTAAGTGATCTACCGATAGACCTTCCCACCCATCACTTGTTGTCGAAGTACGCACCCCCGTACAAGTCCAGCCATACCGTATAATAGTCCAATTACCTTCTGGAGCATCCCAATTTAGAGTTTCTCCATCAAAAGAATCTGTCAAATCCAGAATTTCACTTTTCTTTATTACTTCTGCATTTGAGTCAAAAAGGAATCCCTCCCTCAATTTATCTAGCGGGAATATTTCTTGGAAACCAAGCCCTGAGTTAAATGATTTAGCAGACCAATAAGGAATTGCCTCATCCTTTATCGGTGTGCCTTCTGGCAACTGTTTCACTGCTTGAACACAAACATCACGATACAAAAGATTTGATTCTGGAAGTGCTAATTTTATATGAAGTATCTTTCCACCGCTGATATTACACTCAGAATATGTTAACTTTTTCAATGCATGTTCCGGGGTTATGGAAGGTCCTCCCGGATTCCAACCACTTTGTACATTGACACACAAACTTATCCCCAGTCGATCAGCCTCTCGTACCGCATGTTTATATAAACCCATCCAATCAGGAGACATAAATACTGGTCCATGTGCTGTTTTCGTAGCGATCTCGTAACTAGAGCTTCCCGCATCAATTAATGTAGCGGAACCATATCCCTTAGCTTTCATTTCTTCAAGATCTCTTGTTATAGACTCTTTGGTCGCCATACTATTTATCCACCACCAATAACAAGACATCCGAGCTTCCCCCGGTGGGGATTTAAACTTCTCCATAAGTGTATTATCATCTATTCGCAGAATAGGTGCCAATCCAAAATCCGACTGTCCCATCGTATCTTGTATATAGAACAATCCTAATATTATCAAATAATTAATTTTCATATTCATAGATCTATCAGATTTTGTCCAGAATGAAGAATTAGGGTTTGTTTATTCCAGAAGAAACGACCAGACAAACCTTCCGGTAATACAATTTTACCATTAATGCCTTTATTTTCCCTTTCTAACATTATAGAAATATTTCCTAATGGATGAGGTATTTTTCCCTCTACTCTATTCAAATAACCTAAATGGGGCTCTATTTTTACAGAACGGAAACCTGCTTCTGCCGGCTCCACTCCACAAATTGTCGCTAGAAAATCAAAAACAGGACTTGCGCTCCAAGCATGGCAATCCGAACGGCTAGGTTCCGGATTCTCCGCAAAAGTGGTCAATCCCATACCTAACATATCTTGCCAAGGTTTCAACATAGATACATATTGATCAGCCAAGCCCACTTTCTTTAAAGCCCGAAACAAATAAAAACGATAATAGAAAGTTGCTTGAATTAAAGAAGAAGTCGTATCTAAGCGTGTCAATAAGTCTTGCTGGAACTTAGCAGGAACAGCATCAGACAATATTCCCATTATGTTAGCATGTTGGCTATAACTTGTTTTCAATATATCATCACATAACAATTGCTTTTTTTCAACCCAGCAATGCTTCCATGTATTTTCACATAAAGAAATCCGTAATGAGTCATATTGAACGGCCAAATCTTTCTCACCAAAATGATCCAGCAACTCCACAGCATCTTTTAATGTATAAGCTAATTGCAAAGTAAGGATAGAGGAGCCGCCAGTCATTCCTCCCGGAGGAACCCCACCAGTCGGTTTATCTTTGCTCCATGGCCATTGAGTTGGCCAATCCACAAAATTCCAATGAGGAATAGCCCCTAGCATCCCTGTTCCCTTATCCACTTTATCCACAAACCACTCCAGTATTGTTTTCACCCCTGAAATACAGTTTCTCACAAAAGCTGGATCATCACGATACATCCAATAATCATGTACCATATTAATCCAGTATAAAGAAAATGGTGGAATATATTGAGGAACACGGCTCGGATAACGACTTGTCGTAATTCCCTCATAAGAACGAGAATAATCGTACATCTTAATTGCTTTTCGCATTAAACGATCATCCCCATCTACGTAAAGAGAAATAAGAGCTTGAATACGTGTATCTCCCACATATTGTAACTGCTCATAATATGGACAATCAAAATAAGTTTCGTGTGCACATAGACGTGCTGTACGCCAACCAGTGTCCCAAATTTGTTTCATAAAATCCTGATCGCAATCAAAAGAAGCATTTTCTTTAAATGGATATCCAGTATACATACCATACAAATCATGGAGAACTAAAGGCTCATCCTTAGTCTCGATATCTAGTTTAATATACCGATAAGTCCTGAACCATAAAGGACGAAAAAGACGATTCGAGCCCCCATCCGGATAAAATTTATCCACAAACCCTATGACATCCCGTCCATCAATCTCATTTCTGTTCGCTTTTTCTCCGTCCTTAAACATAGCTTCACTATAAGTAAACTTCACTAGACTATTCTTCCCCCCTGAAACAATCAATTCAGGATAAGCCGTTGTCAAAAAATCCTGATCAATCAAAAGAGATACCTTCTGATTTGCTGGGACTTTAAGCTCCGCTTTACCTTTTAAGAAATCAGAAGGCAAATCAATCCCTTCCGCCCTACGTATTCGGTTCATGCGTAATAAAGATTCTTCCATAAATGGAATATCTCTTTTGCATAGTATCCAATCATATCCAGAACCTATTCCATAAGGTTGTCCACGGCCTATCGTACGAGCCTCTATCCAGTCGGCATCATTATAATCCAAATTTTCCCAGCCCCATGGATATAATGACGCATTTAAAATATCACTGCATCCAACATCTTGTAAATACTCTATAGAGGGAGAATAAGCAGGATCATGATAAACTTTCCAAGATTTATCCGTGTTTGCTTGTGCCTCCAAAGAAGTGTTTCCTTGTACAATCAAACCAGTCTTCAGAGTCATCTGTGCTCCCGGAGTATAATTTCCAAAGTTCCAAACCAATACAGCTAATACATTTTTCCCGGGTCTCAACAACGGCGCAATATCTACCGTATCAAAATACCAGTGATAAATATCCCCCCTTGCCGGTCCCCAACAAACCGGCCTCCCATTTACAAACAAACGATATCTATTATCTGCGGATATATTTATAATAAAAGAATCTAGTCGACTATTTAATGTCAATGTTTTCCTAAAGTGATAAACACCGTAATCATATAACGAACTTTCCGGACAAGTAATCCATTCTGCTTCCCAACGTTCTTTTAACAATACAGGAGATGGTTCCGCACTATATTGATTTTGTCCTTTCACAAATACCGAACAACATAGCAAAATCAGTGATAATATAAAATATTTCATTGTACAATCCTTTTAAATTAATTAAAAATCAACAAAGATATCGGGCCTATAAGTCCGGCTTTAGGGTCTCCACGATAGGGCGTTGGCTGAGTTTGATAATGATTAGCTAATGTACTATAAACCAACACCTCTATTTCATTTTCACCTTCCTTTAGGAAGTGGCTTATCTCCACTTTGTATGGAGGACTCATTAAAATCCCAGCAGAATGGCCATTAACCTTTATCTCACAAGTAGCTACCACATCCCCTAAATCCAATAAAACTTTTTTATCTGAGCATTTCTTTGGTAAACGAATATTTTGTTTATAAATCATACCTCCAGAATAGCAACGCAGAGCTCCCGTTTTTGCCCAATTTCCTCTCAAAAGCAGACCTGTTCCTGTTTTCAATTTTACAGGTTCTGCCAATACCGCTGTCCCTTGATTACCTATGTGAGCTGCGATTGAAAAAGCGATAGTTCCTATTCTTTGCCTTTTCTCCGGAAAAATCACCTTGTATCGGTTAATACCATCCAGACTCATCTCATTCAGAAGATGTATAGCAGAATCCGGAAGCGCCTTTCCATCAACCCATACTTTCAAATCTCTACCCCTAATCGCAAAATCCATTTCCTGTAATCCCGGAACTGATTGAAAACGGTAATTCCATCTATTATACTTTCTTTGGTACGGATCAAAAAACAAATGTTCCGTTTTAGCCCAACACATCGATATTTCATCCGAATAAGCAGATGGTTTTATTGGTTTTGCTACTTTCTCAGGTAACAGAACTACGGCTCCTCGAGGACGATCATCATGGTAAGCTCCAGTTTGAGATTTATATTCTATTTTACAAGTATTCGCATACTCAACGAGCAAAGAATGCCATCCCTGCGTCAATTCTATTTTTTCATGGGCAAATGCACCGTCTATTAAAACAACATCCGCTAATGTCCCAATCTGCTCCACCCGATAAGTACCACTCTCCTTTACATACACATAAGTCCTAAACCTTTGTAATCCTCCTCGATCCAAGATAAAGAAGCCATCACTAATTTTACCTTTCAGCCCATGATATCCTTGAGCACCCGGATTATCCCATACTCCATACTGCCAAGAAAACGAAACGGTTTTCCAATCGGGGAATGAATCCGAACAAGTCTCATATTGAGGTCCATATCCATAAATTCCTTCTTCCCAATCCTCATCCTTAAAATCTTTTTCCATCCAAGACTTAGGAGCTTGATTCTCTGCCATAAAACGAAAGACACGAGCTTCAGCTCCAATATATTCATTGGATGCGGGTAGACGAAAATCACCCCATTTATTATTTAATGTCGGCAACAAATTGACAGTCCATTCTCCATCTAATAAAATTTCAGAGTCAAGGGATTCTTTCTTTTCCAAAATATTTTCTAGAATAGGTGTCCCCGGTGAGAATACAATTAAATAAGAATTGGTATATTCTTTTTTCAATTTCAACCAAGTACCTTTTTCATTCTGGCGAAGAACAGGATAAGGGTGTATCGTCCCATTTTGAGCATCCCACAATTCCACTTTGCCTGTATTACGGAAAAAACACTCAGAGTTCTTATCCACATTCATTACCATATAAATATCTCGATCACCAACTTTTCGATGCAACACTTTACCTCCATTTTCATTAGGAATAAAATCTGGTGTAATCAATTGAGGGATACATTTCTCAATCGAACCATCTGAAATATACCACCCAATTCCATTTGCCACATTTCTTTGCATTTGCCCCGTTTTACCTGAACGAGCCTCCATCGCAGTCAAACCGAATATCTCTTTTACTATTTCGTCGACCTCCTTATCTTGTTCACCTTTTCTACTACTAGCAGAGGGTAACTCCCCTGTTGCCAGAATAATGCCACCAGCCCTGTAATAATCCCTAAGTTTTTGCAAAGAAGAAAAATGCATCGCTTTCATTCCTGCTATAACCATTACTTTATACTTCTCATTCATTATATGCAACGAACTTTTGTCAAAAGAGGCTTGCCTTAAAGAACGAAAATCAATAAAGTCATAATCCAATCCAGCAGCACTTAACTTCATAGCCAAATTAAATGTTGTATCGGCTGTCATATCTGGATATGCTTGCATGGATTCAGTCGGATACATGAGGGCTATATCACAAACATGCTCTCCTTGACTCAACAGATAACTCATTCTTTCCGTATATTTCAACCAAGTTTTCATATGAGGCCAATAAGGCATACGAAAATGGAAACAAGGCGGAGCCCATTCCCACCAACCACCATGAGTTGAATAATACAAACCATGCATACAAACTAAATTACCACCAGCCATAAAATGATGATCTATTTGTTGAGTCAACCATGCACCGGAGCTCCCCCAACCCATACTATGAAAAGCTTCTAGCCAAGTTCTTGGACGATTATATAAATGCGCTATAGAACTCGAAACTTTCGTCTCCAAAAAGCTGGAACCCATAGATGGAGCATCATTTCCCGGAGCAGTAAACCAACTGATCGCACGGAAATAATCAACATAAGATAATGGATTTCGTCCACGTCCTAAATTATCGCAGCCATATATTAGCCCTCTCTTAGCATGCCATTCATAAATTGGTTGGTAATAACGTTCTTCAGACAAATCCATTAAAACCTCTGCATAATCTAATCGAATCTTGGGAGTAATCGGGCCTATATATTCTTTCAATGCGGGTAGATACGGGGTTATGTCATATCCTTTTCGTTTTTGAAACTCCGACTGAAAATCATCAGACCAAGACATCATACTGATTGGATATGATAATTCATCCTGAAAAAAGTAATTCATGCCAGCCTTTCCCACAGAGTCCATCTTATTTTCAAAACGATTAAAATAGACATCAACCAAAGTCTTCCCATAATCCGGATGAAGGACATATTTATTCTTTGCCTTAATAACATAGACATTCACATCCTCTCTTATAGGAGATTTCCAAATAATCTGCCCATTCTTAATGCTAGTTTCGAGATTAATCTTACCGGGCCAAGCGACAACAGCCACTAAATCCGCCGGAACATCATATTGGAAAACCTCATCCTTTTTTACAGGAATTGCATTTATCTCCAACTCTCCTTTATATCCTTTAAAGATATCCATAGTATCCAATTCATCCGGATAATAGCCGTTTCCAATCCAGCCAACTGTATAATCATCTAGTCCAATCCCTAATCCACGTTGAGCGCATTCTCCCGAAAACCATTTCCAGATATTCCACCACTCATCTGAAAATACAGCAGGTTCACCGGGCTCAGTCCGTCCATATAGGCCATACCCGTCTTTATTGAACAAGGTATCCACTTTCGGATCTGTATGTATATAACTAACCGCAAAGCCGTCTGTCGCAGAAGAAGAAAGGATATCCAATTGTTCTTTTAACCGCTCTTTATCCAAACGGTCTCCATTCCACCAATAGAAAGGAACATTCCCATATCCTTTAGGGGGATTCTGAAAGCCGGATAAGACATCAATATCTCCTCCCCGTCTTGGATATCCCTTATACTTTTGAGATTGTGCAAAATTTATGGAAGGCATAAGAAATGGTAAACAGAACAGTAAGAAAAGTCGTTGTTTCATAAACTTTAAATAATTAGTAGCCCCTAGAGACCTTTCAGTTAACAAATAATGGTAAAGATAGTATTTCTATTCGTTCCGGAGAACAAAGCGTCTCCGGAACAAATTCATTTTTCACTAATCAATATCCCGTGTTTTGCTCAAGCAAAGAATTAATTTGAAGTTCACGATAAGGTATCGGGAACACTAATTTTTCTTTTGTTACCTGATAAGTTCTTTCTGTTAAATACGGATATAAAGACTTCATACGTTTTCCATATTCAGACATTACTTCTATAGCCTTTCCTGTACGGAGTAAATCCTGCCATCTATGACCTTCAAAAGCTAATTCATGCCGACGCTCTTTCGCGACAATATCAGCATTTACCATAGACAAAGCCTTTAATCCTGCTCGTTGGCGAACTTGATTTACGAATGTTACAGCTTCTCCCGCCTTACCTTGTTCTACCAAACATTCCGCTAGTAAAAGAAGAGCATCCGAATACCGATAAACAGGCCAATTATCATCCGTATTTTTCACTTTTGAATGAGCATGATGATATTTGTTGATAAAATAATAAGATATAGGATAGTCCTTAATTCCAAGATCCCCTACATTAAAAACTTTATCATATACAAAACGTCCATACTCATCATTATGTCCTGCTATTACAGAAACCGAAGGATCTACACGCAAGTCCCCCTCTTCATAAGAATCGACCATCTCCTGTGTGGGTATATTCCAGCCAGCATCGCTAAGTGTATTACTTGCGGGAACGCCTGTTATAATCTCAGCCTCACTTGTTCTCGGTATAAAATAATACAACCAGTTGCTTTCCTGTCCTTGATCCCCCTGTTGAAACTGAACTTCAAAAATAGATTCCTTGCTATTCTTATTCGAGGGTTCAAAGACTGACGCATAATTTGTTTGTAATTCATATCCCATCTTCAGTATTTCCCTTAATTGAGCCTCTGCTCCAACATAATCCCGAGAGGGCATTGTCATCAAGACATAGGCCAATAGCATACGTGCAGAACCTTGTGTAGCAGAACCATTTTGTGGAAAACTAACAACAGGAAGTTTAGCAACGGCATCATTTACATCACTCAAAATTATCTTGTAAACCTCCTCCTCAGAAGAACGAGCCAAAAACGCATCATTAACACCGATTACCTCATGTAAATATAAAGGAACTCCTCCAAAATACTGAACTAATTGAAAATAGTAATACCCTCTCAAAAACTTCGCTTGCCCTATTATATGATTTTTAAATTCTTCTGAAAATTCCATTCCCTCGATACGATCCAATATAGAGTTTACCCTAGAAATGCCAGAAAAACAGTTATAATACATATCATCAGTTACAATATTCTGCTCATCATTTGTAAAATCTGCCACTTCCTCATATTGACGTTGTGCCCTATCCGCCTCAAAGCGGATATAATGAGTATTATCGGCACGCATTTCGGACATTAATGTCCCATAAACGCCATGAACATCACGTAATCTTTGATATGCTCCATTAATGGCTTGCGTAAAATGCTCTTCTGTCTTGAAAAAAGTAGATTCACTACCTGTATGCTGAGGTGCCAAATCTAAAAAATCACCAGAACAAGAGCTTAATAACAAAGTAGTTATACATATACTTATTAACTTCTTCATAATTCATTTATTTTATACAGATTCTTAAAAAGTTATATTACACCCAATACTAAATGTTCTAGGAACTGGATAAGCCGTACGATCTACGCCTAATCCTCTCCAATCCATTCCATTTTGACTAACTTCTGGGCTAAGACCCGGATATTTCGTAAAAACGGCAAGTTGTTGGGCAGTCAAATACACACGAAGTTTCGATATATAATGATTAGGAGTAAATGGAATCGTATACCCCAAAGTAACATTTTTGATCGCCAAATATGAAGCGTCATACACTTGTCCACTATGCCCCAAACGGAATAACTCTGTAGTCCCTGATTTTGTACGCGGAACAATACCATTGCCCGGATTCTCCGGTGAACGCCATCTGTCTTGTACATATTTACGGACATTGAACACACCATCTAGATTTTCCGTATTTTCATAATTGGCATTCATTATATCTCCACCAATCTGACCTTGAAGTAATATACTCAAATCAAAATTCTTATATTGGAATTCATTAGTCATACCAAAAATAGCATCAGGAGTAGGATTTCCTATAATCGTCCTGTCATCAGCGTCAATTTTTTTATCATTATTTACGTCCACCATCCGAGCGGTTCCAATCTCCGATGTAGCATGTTTAGGTTGGGAATTTAATTCTTGTTCCGTCATGTATACTCCATCATAAATATACCCGAACAAAGCACCAATCGGTTGTCCAACTTCTAATCGATTAAAATCACCATAAGTCTCATATCCTCCAATCGGAGCATTTTCCGTACCTAATTTTAAGATTTTATTTCTGTTGAAAGAAACATTAAGATTAGTAGTCCATTTAAATTCATTTACAAGATTACGAGATGTAATGGTTATCTCATGCCCCCATATCTTGAAATCCCCCATATTGGATTGTATATCCCAAAAACCTGTAGCTGCAGGAATATCCGTTTGATACAACATTCCGTCCGTCCGTTTCAAATAATAATCATACATCATAAAAATACGATCATTCAAGAAACCAAGATCAATACCCAAATCCAGCTGTTTTGTCTCTTCCCAAGTTAATTCATTATTCCTCAGGCTTTCCAATGCTTTACCCGGAGCTAAAGCTCCCCCTAAAACATAATTTGCCTTAGCAACCCGAGCTAGATAATTATAATTATCAATATTATAATTACCAGTCAAACCATAGCTCGCACGGACCTTCAAATAATTCAATATTTGAGACATCGGCTGCATAAATGCCTCGTCAGAGGCAATCCATCCCGCAGAGACTGAAGGAAAATTCGCATATTTATTTCCTGAACCAAAACGAGAACAACCATCACGACGGAAAGTTACTTGCAACAAATATCTATCCTTAAAGCTATAGTTAGCCCTTCCAATGAAAGAAGCCATCGCCCATTGTTGCATCGTACTAGTTCCATTTTTAGTAGCTGCGGCATCAATCCAAGAGATATCATCATCTGGAAAATCTGTTCCTGACAAATCTGAACCTTCCCACGTATATTTTTGTGCAGTATAGCCAATCAAAGCATCTATACTATGATCTTTAATTGTCTTATTATACATCAACATGTTTTCAACCGTCCAGTTATAATAGAAGCCCGTATTAAAATTAGCCGTTGCCTTCTGAGGGGGGGCAATATTAAAAGCGCCTCCTGCAGTGGATGGAGTAAAGTCACGTAAATTATTCGATCCAATATCTACTCCAGCTTGAAATTTATACTTGATGCCATTCCAAATATCCAGCTCCGCAAACATATTGCTCAAAACCGTTATCGTTTTCCTCTGATCAATCTTTTCATCTAATACCCTTCGCCAGTTTGGTTGTGGAAACATATTAGGTGCATTCAAAGCCAAAACATAATCTCCATTTGCATCATAAGGACTTAACAATGGAGAAGCTAATGTAGCTGCACTCAGCAAATTACGTTGCCCGTCAATCGTTTGATTTTTGGCCAATTGTAATGTCGGAGCTATATTCAAGCCTAATTTCAAACGGTCATTCACTTGATAATCATTATTCGCACGAAGAGAGAAACGCTCAAAATTAGTATTATACAAAACACCATCTTGACGGAAGTAACCTAAGACAATCGCAGAATTGAATTTATCCTTACTTGCCGAAATACTTAAGCTATAATTTTGAACAGGAGCCGAATGAGTTAATTCTTTATACCAGTTCGTACCTTCTCCATATTGCTCTGGATGTTGATAAGCCTCTGGGACACCTTCCGTATAGCCTTCATATTTAGCCTTGTCCTCATAAAATTCTTTTTGGAATTGAGCGAACTCACGTGCGTTCATTACATCTGGTTCTTTTAATCCCCGGATCGATTGTATTCCATACGAAGCATTTAAGCTCACTTCCGTCCGACCTTGTTTTCCTCGTTTCGTGGTAATCAAGACAACTCCATTTGCGGCTCTCGAACCATACAGAGAAGTTGCCGCAGCATCTTTCAATATAGAGAAAGATTCTATTTCATCCGGATTGATATTATTTAACCCGGTTGATATCGGTAGTCCATCCACCACAAACAATGGTTCATTACCTCCATTTATAGAGGCAGCCCCACGAATACGGAATGCCATACCTTGACCCGGCATTCCTGAAACTTGATTGATCTGCACACCTGCAACCTGCCCTTGTAATTTTTGCCCAAGCTGCCCTACCGGTATACTTGATAACTCGTCCGCATTGACCTTAGAAACAGATCCAGTCAAGTCTCTCTTCTTTTGTGTACCATAGCTCACGACAACCACTTCATCCAACGATTGCATATCCTCAGACAACGTAGCGTTCACAACAGAATTATTCCCTACTAATACATCTTTAGAGACATACCCGATATATGAAAACACCAATACAGCTCCAGAAGGAACATCAATACTATAGTTTCCGCCAATATCTGTAATCGTCCCATTTGTAGTTCCCTTTTCAATAACGTTCACACCGATTATAGCTTCACCTCTGCTATCCGTTACTTTACCTGTCACCTTACGACCATCTTGAGCTTTACTCTTGGAGTCCGCAACTGTAAGTATAACGTCTTTATCGACCACCTTGTAAAGAATATTTGTATCTTTAAAGATTTGATTTAGGACAGAAAAAAGATCTTGTCCTTTAACATTCACCGATATCCTACGATTGACATCAACTAGTTTACTATTATAAAAGAAATGAAAATCGGTTTGCTTCTCCAAAGTTTCCAAAACATCAGAAACAGTAGTCTCTGATAGATCTAGAGATAATACATTTCTTTGGGCTTGTGACTGATTGGCAAATACAAATCCAATAGATAAACAAAGCAACAAACAGGTTAACTTCATGGTTCTTGCGACTTTGGGAACCAACCCTAGGGTAGGAATATGCCTTCCCTGTTGGTAATAATAATTTTTTACCATACTTTTGTAACTGATTTAAGATTAAAAAAATAAATTCTTTAGTACTGTTTAAAGACTTACTATTGATGATTTCATACGGAAAGATGCTGGTAACATCTCTCCGTATGTTTTTTAATAGAGTCTGAAGGTTCTATTCTCTCATAAGCAATACATTTAAGGTTAAACTTCTATTTTAATTTCACTCATTTCCTTTTTTCTTTCTCAATATAACCATTGTACTTTGGGAACCTTGGCTGTCATCCGTCATAGCTTGTTTGATCTCATAGTCTATCCGTGAAGAAATCTTCAAATAATCCAAAACTTGAGATAATTGTTTATTCTCAAATGTTCCATTAAAGTAATAGCTATTAATCACTGGATCTTGTATTTCAAATTTGACATTATAAAAATAAGATAATCTCTTTAGTACCTGAGGTAGAGGCATATTCTTAAACATAAGTTTCCCTTCCATCCAAGCTGTCTCATAAATCGTATTTACTTTCGTTATTAAGACCTTTCCTTCATCTATATCACAAACAGCTTTCTCTGAAGGTTTTAATTCCCATTTATAAATTTTCCCTATCTTATTTTTCACTTCTACATTCACTGAACCTTTTACTAAAGTTGTCGATATTTGGTCTTCACTCGCATATGCTTGCATATTAAATTCTGTCCCCAATACCCTCACATTATATCGATCACCGAAAGCACTAACAATAAAAGGCTGTTTTTCGTTATGAGTAACTTTAAAATAAGCTTCTCCCGATAAACATACTTTTCTCTCTTTAGAATCGTATGGCACTGGATAGGACAGGCTACTTCCTGAATTTAAATACACGACTGTACCATCTGGTAAATTAAAATGAGTACGTATCCCCGCATTAGCTTCAAGCGTTATATACTGAGGATCATCGGTACTCGAACCAACCCTTATATATGAAATTAAGCTTGATAGTCCAATAATAGCAATTATACAAGCCGCAGCGACAGAGAACCTCTTCAACCAATATAAACGGGCCCGTTTCACCAATCGTTGTTCCAACTTCTCATAGGCAATCAATGGATTCCGGCTAGCGATCCGTTCCATCGCATTGTTCGCATAATATATACGAGCGGTCTGTAATAAGATCCTCTTATTATTTTCATCCGCTTCCAGCCAAGCCTCAATATAAGATTTTTCCTTATTGGAAGCTGTATCTTTTATATACCGTAAAAGCATCATACCTTCCGGCTCTTGGAAATTAATATGTCTATTTTCCGTTTTCATTCTTATCTGTTTCTATAACTAAGACAATCCTGAAAGAACGCACCCTCAACTAAAAAGCGATTTTTTTTCAACTTTCTCATTTTAACCCGGGACAACCGCTCCAAATATCATTTACTTCCTCTTTTGCCGGGTATCCCCGGATAAGAAGAATCTTACAATAACTCGCCTTGTGAGATCAATCCTGTCACAAAGGATATATACTCCATCAGTAAAGTAGGCAATACTTCATCAGCAAAGTAAGTAGTACTTCATCGGTAAAATAAGTATGTTGTCTTGTCCTGAAATAGCTTGACACTTTTAAGGGGCTAAAAAGTATAGAAATGATCAAAAGAAAGCCCAAAAGAGTGTTCACGGAACCCTTTAAATTATCCGTGTTACGCGAGTATTACAGTAGCGGAATGAGCAAGTATGCGATAACGAAGAAATATTCTTTGAGCCCTCCTTGCATATATAGATGGCTAAAAGAATACCCAGTGGGATCGGACCAGTTACCTTTGCCATCAGAAACAAAAGAGAGGTTACAGATGGTTCCCAAGCAATCGGATTTGACAGATATGGAGTCCCTTCAAAAGCGCATAGAGGAATTGCGTCGTTCTTTGGAGCTGGAGAAGATGCGTAGCCGTGCCTTCGAGAAGATGATAGAGATAGCGGAAGAGGAAGAAGGCATCAGTATATTAAAAAAAGATGGTGCCAAACAGTAACGGCGTTACGTGAGGAGTATCCCCATGAGAGTGTGGCTACCCTTTGCGGGCTGTTTGGAAAGAAACGCCAATGGTATTACGCGAACATGAAGGCGGATGTATCGGAGAGACAACGCGTCAAGCTTCTTGCTGACATGATAGGCTATTATCGTCTTTGTTGTCCCCGTATCGGAGGTTTCAAACTGTTCCATTTACAGGAAAAGGATTTGGGACATGCTGTGACCCTCGGGCGAGACTCGTTCTTAAAGGTTTATGAATCAAAAGGCTTTAAGCTCAAGCCCAACAAACGTAGGCGTACGACAGACTCCAATCATGTCTATAAAAGGTACCCCAATCTTATCAAGGGAAAAGACGCGCGGTATTCCAACCATATATGGGTGTCGGACATCACGTACGTGTGGATATTGGGGGACGTGTTGTACTTGCATCTTGTCACCGACGCCTATTCGCACGCCGTATTGGGCTGGTGCCTGTCCGACAGTCTCAGCGCCTCGCATACGACAGAGGCCTTGCGCATGGCGATCCGGATCGCCGGAGGCGGCAACCTTTGCGGTACCATACACCACTCGGACAGGGGGTCACAATACGCCAGCGACGCTTACGTCAGCTGCCTCATGGAGCATCACATACGGATAAGCATGACAGAAGGATATGAGCCGACAGACAACGCCATGGCGGAAAGACAGAACGGGATCTTCAAGGTCGAATGGATATACGAGCAGGAAATGTACAGGGATAAAGAACAGGCGATCAATGAGATCAATCGTATGATTGACTTTTATAACAACCGAAGACCTCATATGAGCATCGGAATGGAGTGCCCGATGGAGGTGTATAAAGGCAAACCGCCGGGGAAAAATCTTTGGCGAAAAAGACCCTGATTCTTTTTGATTCCTTACATTTGTACGCCGAGAATATGGATCACTCTGGTATATCCATTGTCCATTCTTGATGACAAGCTTTTTGGTAGGCTTTATCAGAGAGTGACAAGTAAGCCAGGAGGATCATGAGTTTATTGACAAGTAAAGTTGTTTAACTACCCCAAAAGTGACAAGTGATTTTAGGAATGGACATATCTTACGATAAGAATGTCCTAAAAGTGATATTTCGATGTGGTTACCCTAATTTTAACCTTGAATATCCAAGATAAAATATATCTTTGCTTACAGAAAAGAAAGGATGAAGAAGGTGCTATGGATGATTCTACTTTAATTGAACAAATACAATTAGGAAGTAAAGACGCTTTTAAACAGATGTTTATCAAATTTTATTCGCCACTATGCGAATATGCTTCCCAATATGTTTCTGATGAGGATGCCGAAGAACTTATTCAGGAGCTAATGTTATTTATATGGGAAAACCGAAATTCCTTATTTGTAGAGATATCCTTGAAATCCTATCTTTTTATGGCTGTTAAGCATCGTTGCCTCAATGCGATCAAAAGGCAATTGTATCATGAGCGAGTACATAGCCTGATTTATGATAAGATTAAAGATCAATTTGAGAATCCTGATACCTATTTCGTAAACGAGCTTACAGAGAATATCACGAAAGCAATCGAAGAATTGCCTGAGAATTATCGGGAGACATTTAAACTTAGCCGATTCGGAGAACAATCTAATCTCCAAATCGCAGAGGCCTTAGGGGTTTCTATAAAAACCGTGGAATACCGGATTACACAATCCTTGAAAATATTGCGAGTTAAGTTGAAGGACTATTTACCTTTTATAATGTTCTTGTTCTAAGAATACTCTCCATAAATCCAAAGGCCTGCACGATTGTTAATAATATCAAATCCATAAAAGCTATATTAAACTATTTTGAATGAACCATGTCTATCTTTTCGTAATTGTAAACAATGTAATCCATATAGTTATGAAATCGGGAAAGTGCCTTTTGATGTTGTTGATGATCCTTTTTTCACCGATGGCTTTCGCACAGCAAAGCGGTGTTAATGTTACCGGATCTGTCGTTGAGCAAGGTAGTGATACCCCCATCGAGCAAGCAACGGTACGATTGCTGAACGTAAAAGACAGTGCCATGGTACGAGGTGTGGTGAGCGCCCGTAATGGTAGTTTTACCTTGAAAAACGTAAAGAAAGGAAGTTATTTACTACACATCACATTCATCGGATACGATCCATTGTACCAACCCTTGCAAATCACCGGAAAGAAAAACCCCGTAAACGTAGGTAAACTTGAATTAAGCGACGGAGCGATCGAGTTGGGAGAAGCCGTAGTTATAGGTAAGGCACCCGAGGTTACCGTTCGCAACGACACTGTGGAATACAATGCGGATTCTTATAAAGTAACCGAAGGCTCCGTTTTGGAGGATTTATTGAAAAAGATGCCCGGTGTGGAGGTAGATAGCGAAGGCAAGATCACCGTCAATGGAAAAGAGGTGAAAAAGGTAATGGTGGACGGAAAGGAGTTCTTCTCCGATGACCCGAAAGTGGCCTCCAAGAATCTTCCAGCCAAGATGATCGATAAATTACAGGTACTTGATAAGAAAAGCGATATGGCCCAAATGACCGGCTTCGACGATGGAGAGGAAGAGACCGTCATCAACCTAACCGTGAAACCCGGCATGAAGCAAGGTTGGTTTGGCAACGCATATGGTGGATACGGAAGTAAAGATCGGTATGAAGGCAACGCCATGGTCAATCGTTTCGTGAATAATGACCAGATCACGTTCATGGGGGGAGCGAATAACACGAATAATATGGGCTTTTCCGATCTAGCCTCAACAATGTTCTCCGGTATGGGAGGCGGTGGAGGCCGACGAGGAGGTTTCGGAGCGGGTAGCGGTATCACCTCTTCCGGAAACGCAGGTTTGAACTTCAGCAAGGAATTCAAGCCGGATAAACTAACTCTTGGGGGAAATACTCGTTATTCCCATTCCGACAATGACGCTCGCAGCAAGAGTGATCGGCAGAATATCCTTCCCGGAGATAGTTCCTCCTATGATAATAGCGAGGCGATGAGCCGTACGAAGAGCGATAACTTTGGCGTAGACTTTCGCTTGGAATGGAAACCGGATACGATGACTCAACTTATCTTCCGCCCGAGTTTCAGCTTCAGCCACAGCATGAACGACAATTTCAGTGATGCTACCACCTTGGATAACGAACGGGATACGGTCAATACCAACAAATCCAGCAATTACTCGGAAAGTAACGGGTACAACCTAAATGCCAGCATCGATTTCAGCCGTAAGCTGAATAACAAAGGGCGTGTGTTCAGCGCCACCCTTTCCGGAGGCAATAGCGATTCGTACAGTGACGGCATGAACCGTTCCGACATCGTTTATTTCAACCAGACTGATGCCTTGAAGAATAGCATTATCGACCAGCGCTCACGTTACGACAACAAAGGTTTCAATTACCGGGCCTACGTATCGTGGGTAGAACCGATCGGGCATAATAATTTCATCCAAGCCACTTATAGCATCAGCCAACGGAAACAAGAAGCCTTGAAGAATGTTTACAACCAAGACGCTGATGGTATATATAATGTATTAGATTCCGCCTACAGCCAAAGCTATCGCAATAACTTTATCAGCCAGCGGGCCAGCTTGAGCTTCAAGTCTCAACGGGAAAAGTTCAACTACACGATCGGCTTGAATCTGGACCCATCCTATTCCAGCAGCGAGAATTTCGTTGGCGACACGACCTTATCCAAGATAACCCGTAAGGTGGTCAACCTCTCCCCGATGGCTCAATTCAACTATATGTTCGATAAGCGTACGAATCTTCGTATCATGTATAATGGCCGTACCAGCCAACCGAGCATGACTCAATTACAACCGGTAGCGGATATCTCGGACCCGACGAATATCACGATCGGTAACCCGGATTTGAATCCCCGCTATACGAACAACGTATTTATTCGTTTCCAACAGTTCACGCCGGAGAAACAACGGGCCTTCAGGATCATGGCAAACGGTAGTTATATCATCAACGATATCGTAAGTTATACCTCTTATAACCAAGAGACAGGTGTAAAGACCACCACTTACAAAAACGTAAATGGCAACTATAGTGGCAACGTCCGTATGATGTTGAATACCCCCTTGAAGAATAAGAAATTCTCCATCAACTCCATGACAATGGCCTCGTTCGCTAATAGCAACGGATATATCAACGAGGAGAAGAATACGAACCGGAATCTCATATTGTCCGAACGTGGTGGTATCGACTTCCGCTCCTCTTATCTGGATCTGGGCGTAAACGGGAATATTCGTTACAATGCCACCAGCAACTCTCTGCAAAAGGAAAATAACCAAAACACCTTCAATTACGGAGCCGGCGGTTACACGACAATCTATCTGCCCCTCAATTTCAAGATAGAGAGTGACGTGAACTGGTCTACCAACTCTGGCTACGGGGACGGATTCAAACAGAACGAAGTCCTATGGAATGCCTCAGCCTCCAAGTCTTTCTTAAAGAATAACCAAGGGACGCTCCGTTTCAAGATCTACGACATCCTGCAACAACGAAGCAATATCTCCCGTTCCGTTACCGCTAGCTATATACAAGACTCAGAATATAACACGCTAGGCAGTTATTTCATGGTACACTTCATCTATCGGTTCAGCATCTTCAAAGGCGGAGCCACTACCAGCGACGTGAAAACGCCGGGTAGAGGCGGACGGGGAAGAGGTCCGATGGGCGCTCCTCCGGGACATCGATTTTAATCCCCTAAGTGGAGACTTTATAAAGTCCGTACGCAACAAAAAACGCACCGGACTTGTTTTTACTTAGGATAATATATAAAAAACTTAGGATAAAATAACGCTAACTAGCGCATTAACAGCGGAGTTTCAATGCTTAGCTAGCATACATTCTCTATGCCCACAAAGTATTATTAACATTTTAAACGGATTATTTTTACCTTTTTTGTGTAAATATTAAACTAAAACATACGTTATTTGTTGCAATATTAAGAGAAAGATATTGATATGAGGAAGTCGACAATTTGGTTGCTTGCGGTAGTTATGGCTTTTGCCTTCGCCGGGTTATTATACCTACAGGTAAACTATGTGAGCATTATACTTAAGACACGCAGCGAACAGTTCAATGAGACTGTCAAAAGAAGCCTGCGCCAAGTATCTAAGAATCTGGAATTGGATGAGACCCGTAAATACCTTGAGGATGATATCAACCGGGATGAGACAAATTTCATGTATCAAAATGCCCCGGATGCCCAAAGCCTAGGACAAGTGATCAACCATGAGAAATACCAATTACAGATCAAGGATTCTAATGGAACCGTTCAACAAATAGAGATGCAAAGTTTTAGCGCCCATAAGTTCGAGCCGCTCTCTTCCTTGTCAAAACGGCAGTCTGCCAACAGCATCGTAAACACATCTAAAGATTTACAGAAGACACTAAAAAGACGTTACCAGTACCAAGGTGGACTGATAGAGGAGGTGATTTACAACATCTTATACACCGCGAATCTAAAGCCGATTGAGGAACGTATAGATTTTAAAAAGCTGAACAATTACTTAAAAACAGAATTTATTAACAACGGTTTGAACTTGCCGTTTGTGTTTTCTGTTATTAACAAAGATGGAAATGTAGTATACCAGAGCGGAGAATTCCAAAAGCAACCGATCGCCTCTGACGTGATCACCCAAGTGCTTTTCCCGAACGATCCCCCATCGAAACTAAACTACCTGAGAGTTTATTTTCCGACGAAAGGGGATTATATCTCAAGCTCTATTACTTTCATCGTTCCATCGGTTATATTCTCATTGATCCTGTTGATAACCTTCGTCTTCACGATTTACATCGTATTCCGTCAGAAGAAGTTATCCGAGATGAAAAACGACTTTATCAACAACATGACGCACGAGTTGAAGACACCGGTATCCACGATCTCGCTCGCCGCCCAGATGTTGAAGGATTCGGATATAACGAAGAGTCCGGACGTATTCAAGCATATATCCGGCGTAATCAACGACGAGACGAAGCGATTGAGCTTCTTGGTCGAGAAAGTGCTACAGATGTCTTTGTTCGAACGACAGAAAGCAGCGCTTAAATTGAAAGAAATTGACGCGAATGATTTGGTAGCGAACGTGGCTAACACCTTCGTTTTAAAGGTCGAGAAGTACGGCGGTACAATGGATATAGACCTGCAAGCTACAGAATCGGATATATATGTGGATGAAATGCATATCACCAATGTATTGTTCAACTTGATGGACAATGCGGTTAAATACCGCCGCCCGGAAGTTCCGCTTACATTGATGGCACGCACTTGGAACGAGAACGGAAAGCTGTTGATCTCCGTGGAAGATAATGGTATCGGTATCAAGAAAGAATATCTGAAAAAGGTATTCGACCGTTTCTTCCGCGTACCGACAGGCAACGTACATGACGTGAAAGGGTTCGGCCTCGGACTCGCTTACGTACGTAAAATTATTGAGGACCACAAAGGTACGATCCGTGCTGAAAGTGGTGCCGGAAACATTGGAACAAAATTTATTATTACTTTACCTCTTATAAAAAGTTAGTTATGGAAGAAAAACTAAAGATCTTCTTTTGTGAAGACGATGAGAATTTAGGAATGCTTTTAAGAGAATACTTACAAGCTAAAGGGTATGTAACGGACCTATTCTCTGACGGAGAAGCCGGATACAAAGGTTTTACCAAAGGTAAATACGATCTTTGTGTGTTGGATGTCATGATGCCAAAGAAAGATGGTTTCACCTTGGCACAAGAAATTCGCTCTATCAATCCTGATATCCCTATTATCTTCCTTACAGCCAAGACTATGAAGGAAGACATCTTGGAAGGATTCAAGATCGGTGCGGATGACTACTTGACAAAACCGTTTAGCATGGAAGAGCTATTGCTTCGTATCGAGGCTATCCTTCGCCGTGTGAAAGGTAAGAAGATGAAAGATATTCCTTTCTACAAGTTAGGAAACTTCTTGTTCGATACCCAAAAACAAACGTTGGCTATCGGCGACAAGGTTACGAAACTTACTACGAAGGAATGCGAATTATTAAGCTTGTTGTGCGCCCATGCAAATGAGATCCTTGAGCGTAACTACGCCTTGAAGACAATCTGGGTAGACGATAACTATTTCAACGCTCGTAGCATGGACGTTTATATCACGAAATTACGTAAATTGTTGAAAGACGATCCGGGTATCGAGATCATCAACATCCACGGCAAGGGTTATAAATTAATCACTCCTTCCGGGGAGGAACAAGCCCGTGAGGAAGGCATACAAGTGCTTTAATTCACTTGAACAATAACGACAGAAAAGGCTGGCTAAATGTAAGCCAGCCTTTTTTATACTTTCTTTCTTTTCCAGACTAAGAAGATCCCGAAAACGATCAATGTAACTAGTAGCCCCAAAAGTTGAGAAAAACCGGAGGAAAGACCAAACCCTTCCGGAGCTACAAAAATATAGGTAGAACATACCGCCGTCATGAATAAGGCGGGAATCAAGGTTATCACATATAATTTCTTTGCTTGTACCAAATATACGGTTAAGGCCCATAGGGTAAATACTGCCAACGTCTGGTTACTCCATGCGAAATAACGCCAGATCATATCGAAGCCATCCTTATCTTTTTGACTATATAATAAGATTCCTATCGCAACGATAAACATGGGAATACAGATCATCAGACGTTTGACCACCGTTTTTTGCTCCATATGCAGGAAGTCTGCGACAATCAGACGAGCCGAGCGGAAAGCCGTATCGCCAGAAGTAATCGGAGCTGCTATCACACCCAGTATCGCTAATACACCTCCGACAGCGCCCAGCCACTCTTTCGTGATACTGTCTACTACGACAGCGGCATTGTTCTCCTCCATTCCGTTATTATGGAAGAAATACGTAGCGGCGGCGGCCCAGATCAAGGCTACGATACCTTCGGTAATCATCGCTCCGTAAAATACGGGACGGGCGTATTTCTCACTTTTCATGCAACGGGCCATCAATGGACTTTGGGTAGCATGAAAGCCAGAGATAGCGCCACAAGCGATACTAACAAACATGATCGGAAAAATAGGCAAGCCTCCCGGATGCGTATTACTAAGTCCATCCGTAATCTCAGGTAACGGCGGCTGGTTAATAAATAACATAACCAAGATACCTACGGCCATAAATAGCAAAGCGATGGCGAATAATGGATAGATCTTTCCGATAATCTTATCAACAGGTAATAGAGTAGCCAGTATATAATAAATGAATACGACGATAATCCAGAACGTAGCATCTAGATATTCCGGAGTCAGTTTAGCCAGCAACCCTGCAGGCCCAGCTACGAAAACAGCACCCACCAAGATCATCAAGATAACCGTAAAGCCCCGCATAAATTGCTTAAAGTTGTTCCCCAGATACCGTCCGATCAATTCAGGAAGACTTTCTCCATCATGCCGCAACGAAAGCATTCCAGATAGGAAATCATGGGTAGCGCCCGCAAATATACTTCCCAATACGATCCAAAGGAAAGAAGCTACCCCAAATTTAGCCCCCATGATAGCGCCGAAAATAGGTCCCAGACCCGCTATATTCAAAAATTGGATCATGAAAATCTTCCAAGTAGGCAAGGGTATATAATCAACACCATCTTGTTTTGTGAAAGCGGGAGTAACCCGGGAGGGATCTACGCCAAACACCCGCTCGACAAATTTACCATACGTAAAATATCCAACGATAAGGGCTATCAGACAACATGTAAAAGTAATCATGGTTTTCTAAAGAATTAAATTGTCAAAGGAAAAGGTATATACGAGAAAACCGTACCAAGGGCATTCTAACGAGTAATTGTCAGAATGCCCTTAGTGCGGTCTTCGTATGAATCAATTAATTAAGTAAACGCTTAACCGTCTCGGAAATCATCCGTCCTTCGGCTCTTCCTGCCAATGCTTTTGAGGCTACACCCATTACCTTACCCATATCTTTCGGGCCAGCGGCACCGACTTGAGCGATAATAGCTTTCAATTCTTTCTCCAATTCCTCGGCAGACATTTGTTGAGGTAAATATTTCTCAATCACTTTTACTTGCTCCAACTCAACATCCGCTAGGTCTTGACGGCCCTGTTGCACATAAATCGTAGCAGAATCTTTCCCTTGTTTCACCAACTTCTGCATGATCTTCAAGGCATCCGCATCCGTCAGCGTATCATTGGCTCCCGGAGCGGTTTTCGCTTCCAAGAAAAATTTCTTTACATTTCTCAATGTCTCCAAGGCGACTTTATCTTTCGCCTTCATCGCGTTTTTAATGTCTTCACTGACTTGTTCAAATAAATCCATATCCTTATTATATTATTAACTATCGGAAACTGATCACTTGTTTACCCCCCCGCTGAGAATCTTGGCGAGGTTGGTTAGCCGGTTGCTTCGCCGTTGTCGGAGCCGATACTTGAATATCCTCTCCCGCTACTTTGGAACGGGCACGGGCCACGATCTTCGGATCCCGGTTATAAGTCGGATTATCCTCTATCAAAGCGATCAAGGCATCATCGTCCAACTCTTCCTGAGTCAAAACTACCGCTTTCGCACGAGAGGTAAAACGACCCGCCTTTTGTGCGGAAGCACCATAATATTTACCAATCAAATCACGCTCCTTACGCTCTTTCTCGATTCGCTCTTCTTCTAAGCGCAATTCTTCTTCCGTCATCTGAGCGGCTTCATTCCTGCGTTTATCAGCGATCAATGGAATATCATCCATCGTAAATCCAGTAGCGAGGATCGTCATTTTCACTTTATTACCTAATGTATTATCCACGGCAGTACCCCAGATAACCTCTATATCACGGTTGAACTCGGACATAAAGTTATGCACGTCGTTCATCTCCTCCATGCGCAACTCGGCTTCCTCGCTGAAATATACGTTGAACAGGATTTTCTTGGCGTTCTTTACGTCGTTGTTGCTTAATAGCGGAGAATTCAGAGCGTCTTCCACCGCTTGGCGAACACGTCCTTCTCCTTCACCAAAACCATTACTCATCAAAGCGACACCACCATCTTTCATCGTGGTGTTAACATCGGCGAAGTCGAGGTTGATAATACCCGGAAGCGTAATGATCTCCGCGATACTCTTGGCGGCGATCGTCAAGGTATCATCGGCCTTGCCGAAAGCGTTCATCACGGAAAGGTCCGAATAAATCTCACGCAAACGCTCGTTATTGATTACCAATAAGGCATCCACGTTCTTCGCGATCTCCTCCACACCATTCAAGGCCTGTATAATCTTACGCTCACCCTCGAACAAGAAAGGAATGGTTACGATACCTACCGTCAATATTCCCATATCCTTCGCGATACGAGCGATAACCGGAGCGGCACCCGTACCGGTACCACCACCCATACCGGCGGTAATAAATACCATCTTCGTACCGTCGTTCAACATACCTCGAAGATCGTCCAGACTCTCCTCGGCCGCCATCATCGCACGTTCCGGCTTATTTCCCGCGCCCAATCCCTGCGTGATCTCACGTCCCAGCAATAACTTGATAGGAACATCCGAACGGTTCAAGGCTTGATTATCCGTATTACATAACACGAATGTAACATCGTGTATGCCCTCCTTATACATATGAGTAACAGCGTTTCCGCCACCGCCTCCAACACCAATCACCTTAATGATTTTGGGAGTATCCGTAGGATAATTAAAATTTAATATTGTATCGTCCATTGTCTTCCGGTTTTATTACATTCGTAGATCACGTTATTTACTCTCGTTATCATCGTCATCGAAGAGGGTTTTACCAAAGGTATCGATTCCTTTTGTCAACCGCCCGAACAAGCCGGGACCTTTTTTCTTCTCTTTCTTCGGCTTCTCCTTGACGGGTTCCGGTTCCGGAGTCGGTTCCACTGTCGGTTCAGGCTCAACCACCGGCTCAATCTTAGGCTCCGGTTTAGGAGGAATATATAACGCGCAATTCTTAGTTCCTTTCGCCAAGAGGCCGACGGCTACCGCATATTCGGGATTGCTGGCGACCACTAAATCACCACTAGCGACAACCCCCTTGCGAACCGCTGAATAGCGAACCTCCATCTTCAAGCGTTCGCTCATAACAGCCGGTAAATTCTTCAAAGCGGCGCCTCCACCCGTAATCACGATGCCGGCACCGAGAACGCTCATCAAGCCTGTAGCCTCCAGACGAGCATATACATTCTCTAAGATCTCATCCATACGGGCCTCGATCACGCCGTTCAACTCGGCCAGCTTAATCTCACGCAAGCCCATTCCATCCGCTAAACTCACTTGGATGGTCATATCATTATCCCGGTCCGCTTTCGCGCTACCATAAGTGATCTTCAAGCGTTCCGCCTCAGACTCTACGACCCTGAGATTGGTTATATCTTTTGTTATCAAATTACCTCCAAAGGGAACAACGGAAAGGCTGGCCAACTTACCACCCTTATAGACAGATATCGTCGTCACGCCGGCACCGAAACCGATCAAGGCGCAACCCAAGTCCTTCTCATTGTCGCTCAAGACAACATCTCCCAACGCAAGGGGTGACACCAGAATACCGGCGATCTCGATTTTCGCTTGTTCCGAGATGCTATTGACAATATTTAATTTCAAGGAAGGACGTCCAACAATCAACTTATAACGAGCCTCGATACGGCTACAAGGCACGCCCACCGGGTTGGACTCTGGCTTATCATCTAAAAAATAGGAAGGAGAAACCACGTCAAGAACGGTCAACATATCCGGACGATAATCCTTACACTCTTGATAAAGAGAGTCTATGATCTCCTCCGTAACCACTCCTTCCATTCCCAACACCTTGCAAACCGTATGCTCGATAGAACGGAGTGACTGGCCACCCAGTCCCACATATACCTGCCCGATCTTGGTCCCCCCCAGTTTATTCTCCAACTTGAGGATCAAGCGTTTTATCTTACTCGCCGTCTCCTTCACGTTATATACACATCCTCTTCGTATGCAGGTGCCGGAGTTCTCAACTTCGTAGGCGATGATTGAAAGAGCGCCCGTCGCATTCTTAGTCCCCACCATTCCTACCATATGGGAGGTACCTAGGTCAATAGCTGCTATAAAGTCTGTGTATGCCATATCATCTATTTTTTAGTACAAACAATCTGATTCTTATATTTTAAATTAATCATACTGTACTTTTCCCAACCCACTTTAGGGATCGCTTGTTCATAGAAAAGCTTTAAATTCGCAAGCTTTTCTTCGAATTCATCCAAAGTACCCAACATGATCCGGTGGTTACCCACTCTTGGAATAAGTTCTATATCATTATCCGGATAGACATAGATTTGTTCAATCTGGTCATTCCAGAACTCATTCTCTTGCAAAAATAATGCAAATTTGTATAAGTCGGTCACCGCAAGCTCTTTTTCCACATATCCACTCACAATTGGCACATGCGCAGCATACCGACGACTGATCGGCATGGTGGTTCCCAGATTATCCACGTAATAACTACCTCTTACGCCCATAATCCGGAGGATAGGCATCTTTTGCATGACCTCTAGCTTGATAATACCCGAAGGAGTCTTATACGCCTCCACTTGGGCGATCATCTCATTCTTAAGCAATTCCGTCTCTATCCGATCCGTATTCACGTCGGCCATTGACCGCTTGATCGGATCTAGCCCGGCTTTCTTCAGTATAGACACAAGGTCACTCTCGCTCACGAAGTGTTTATCCAGACTGTCTTTCACCACGACTTGCAGATCTTGGCAAATAGAGTCCTGACGTATTTCCCGAAAGAAAAACGACACAAACACGATGTAACAGAACAACAACGTGGCTACTACTATGGAAATTATTCGGATCACGGTTTCCTTATTTGTTTACATAAAATCTCTTTTACAGGCTCCACCAAACGGTCGATATTACCGGCGCCTACCATTAATACTACCTCATATTTCCCGGCGGCAACCACGTCCAAAAGCTCTTCCTTCTTACACAGCGTCTTGGAAGGGATCGTCACCTTATCAAAAATGATCCGAGAGCTCACCCCCGGAATCGGTTCCTCACGAGCCGGATAGATATCCAGCAAGATCAACTCATCCAATAAAGAGAGACTCGCGGCGAAATCACCAGCGAAATCCCGGGTACGGGTATATAGATGCGGCTGGAAAATACCTGTCACCTTACGACCCGCATATAATTCCTTCACCGACAAGATACTCTGTCGCAATTCGGCCGGATGATGGGCATAATCATCGATCAATACCACTTGATCAGTCTTCAAATGGAAATCGAAACGGCGGCGAGGTCCGGCAAATGTAGCCATACCCTTTTTCAAATCCTCCGGTTTCACTCCGTTCAACCAAGCGATCGCCATAGCCGCTACCCCGTTCTCTATATTAACCTTTACGGGAACACCTAATTCCACATCAGGAATACGGATTTCCGGACCAACGAAGTCAAAGGTAATATTTCCGTCGCAAATACGAATATTTTCAGCGTAAAAGTCCGCTATTTCCGTAACGGAATAGGTATATTTCTTGACACCCTCCTGTAAACGGGGCGTTACGTTGATTCCCTTCTTGATCAGTAGACAACCATCAGGACGAATTAAGGAGGTAAATTTCTCGAAACTCTCCCGGTAAGCCTCCGCCGTACCGTAAATATCCAGATGATCTGGATCTGCGGAAGTAATCACTGCCATATAAGGAGTAAGCCAATGGAAAGAACGATCGAACTCATCCGCCTCGATCACGGTAAAGTCGCTCGTATCAGACAACATCAAATTACTCTCGTAGTTCTTTAGGATTCCTCCGAGGAAAGCATTGCAATCCACCGGCGATTGTTTCAGCAAATGAGCCAGCATAGAAGAGGTCGTTGTCTTGCCGTGCGTTCCCGCCACGCATAAACCCCGGCTGCTTTTCGTAATCTCTCCCAAGACACGTGCCCGCTTCATCACCTCAAAACCGTGCGCCCGGAAATAGGTCAATTCCGTATGCGACTCCGGGACCGCCGGCGTATAAACCACCAGCGTATCATCGGGCGACTTGAACGCCTCCCCGATCAAAGCTACATTATCCTCATAGTGAATATCGGCTCCCTCCTTTTTCAACTCCTCGGTTAAATCGGAAGGGGTCTTATCGTATCCGCCCACTCGTTTTCCCTTAGCGAGGAAATAACGGATCAAGGCACTCATCCCAATGCCCCCGGCACCTACGAAATACACCGCTGTCACTTTATTTATATCCATATTCCTTATTTCTTATCTATAATCTTAACAATCTCATCCACGATACGGTCCGCGCTATGGCGTTGCGCCAAGGTCTCGATATTACGGCTCAACGTACACAAACGTTCATCGTCATGAACTATCTTCAAGGCAGTAGGCACCAAATCCTTTTCCGCGTCTTTATCGGCGATCATAACGGCGGCATCCTTATGGACCAAGGCTAAGGCATTCTTGGTCTGATGATCTTCCGCCACATTCGGCGAAGGCACCAAGACCACCGGTTTTCCTAATAAGCAAAGTTCCGAGATAGAACTAGCCCCCGCACGGGATATCACCAAATCGGCCGCTGAATAAGCATAATCCATACGGGTAATAAAGTCTGAGCACCAAACCGGCATTCCCCGGTACGCCTTCAAATGCTTGGAAGCGTCGCTGTAATAATACCTACCGGTTTGCCAAATAACCTGTACATCCGAGGCGAAGAACTTATCCAGATCCCCTTGAATACTCCGGTTAATCGTCCGTGCGCCAAGGCTACCACCTACCACAAGGATCGTTTTTTTCTCCGGAGAAAGCCCGAAGAACGCCAACGCCTCCTCTTTCTTACTCAACGCCTCTTCCAAATCCTGTCGCACCGGATTTCCCGTAATCACGATCTTATCCGCCGGAAAGAACTTCTCCATGCCCTCGTAAGCGACACAAATCTTGCTCGCTTTCTTCGCCAACAACTTATTGGTCACACCGGCATATGAGTTTTGTTCCTGTATCAACGCAGGAACACCTTGCGAAGCCGCCATCCATAAAGTCGGTCCACTGGCATAACCGCCCACGCCGACCGCTATATCTGGCTTGAACTCACGGATCGTCTTCCTCGCCAAGCGCAAGCTTTTCGCTAAACGAGCCATGACCTTCACGTTGTTCATCAAGTGGGCACGATCAAACCCACTCACTGGTAAACCTACGATTTTATAACCGGCTGCCGGAACCTTATCCATTTCCATGCGGTCTTCCGCCCCCACAAATAAGATTTCCGCATCCGGAAAACGTTTCTTGAAAGTATTAGCGATAGATATGGCCGGGAAGATATGGCCTCCCGTACCACCACCACTTATTATGATCCGGTACTTTCTCATACTTTTGACTCTACAGTTATCGTTTCGACAGCCGACAGCGGATTATCTTCTTTCTCTCCCTCGACCGCCTGATTTATTGTCTCTCCGGATGGCTCGTCGGAAGGATTCTCTGGATTCTCCGTATCCTCCTCTTCCTCATCCTCATTTCCGATATTGGCTCCAAAACGACTTACGCTCAATATGATCCCGAAATAGATACAAGATATAAGCGTAGACGTACCACCCCGGCTCACCAACGGCATCGGTTGCCCGGTAACGGGCACTAAATTCACGGCTACCGCCATATTCGCCAAGGCTTGGACTACCACCAGCAACCCACATCCCAACACTAGGAATTTCGGGAATGATTTATCACATTTCCGGGCGATCATCCCGACCCGCACTAGCAGCATTATATAAAGCAACAGTACAAAGATCCCCCCAACGATACCCAGTTCCTCTATGATAATCGCATAGATAAAATCAGAATACGCCTGTGGCAGGAAGTCACGCTGTTGGCCATGTCCGGGCATCTGTCCTAATACGCCTCCCCTGGCAATAGCTATCTTCGCATGGGTTACCTGATAATTATCATCGGTTATCTTATACGTACCACTCTCATCCAAATTATCCTTATGCCCGTCGAAGAAACGCTCCAAACGCCCCTGCCAAGTAACGAATCGATCCGGCAAATACTGAGTAATAGCGGCTGGCGTAAACTTAAGCAACACCAAGAACAATACCAACGCCAACATCAAGATGCCCGCCAGCTTCGCCAACTTACCAAATGGCAACTGACCGATAAACATCATCAGGAAACAAACCCCGAATAGCATAAACGCCGTAGAGAAGTTCTCTGGCAGAATCAAGACACAGGTGAGTCCTACTCCAATCAGTATATACTTAAAGATCTGGTTCTCCGTTAATTTCCCCCGCTTGCTGAGCAAGAAAGCGACAAACACGACACAAGCCAGCTTCCCGAACTCCGAAGGCTGGAACTGTATTCCCATGATTTCCAGCCATCGATGCGCGTCATTAGCGTCCACGCCGATAAAGGGCGTCACGATCAACATCAACATCGAGACCGGCAATAATATAATAAACGCAGAGAAGAAACGACACGGTATATTATGTAACAGCAATACCATGACGAAACCTCCCAATAAAAAGGTGGCGTGCCGTACGATAGGCGCCCAGTGATTCGCGTTCTTATAAGCGATCGTACTGGTCGCGCTGAACACCTCCACCACCGATATAAGACACAGGAACATGAAGATGATCCATATCACCCGGTCGCCCTTAAACAGTTTACTCGCCAGATCCATTTTATCCTTTATTACAAATTACGTACGCAAGCCTTGAACTGATCGCCCCGATCCTCATAGCTCTTGAACAGGTCGAAGCTGGCGCAACAAGGAGAGAGCAATACCGTATCTCCCTTATGAGCCATCTTATAAGCTTTCGCCACAGCCTCCTCCATCGAGCGGGCGTCTTCGATGTTCGCCACTTTCCCGTCGAAGAACGCATGCAGTTTCGTATTATCCACACCCATGAAAATCAATGAATGTACCTTCTTATTCACTAATTCCTCGATCTCCGAGTAATCATTCCCTTTATCCGTGCCCCCTAAGATCAAAACGACCGGAGTCGTCATGCTCTGCAAGGCATACCAACAAGAGTTTACGTTCGTAGCTTTCGAGTCATTGATATAATCAACACCACGCACGCGAAGCACCTTTTCCAAACGGTGCTCGACACCCGTGAAATCACTGAGTGAGGCACGTATTTTCTCATCATGAATGTCCACGATCTTGGACGCTATCCCCGAAGCCAAAGAGTTATACAGGTTATGCGTACCAGTCAATGCCAATAGGTCTTGTTCCATCGTAAATGTTCCGTTTGCCGTTTCAATAACTACTTGATTATTTTCCGTATATCCCTTCACGCCGTTCTCATGTGTCTCGGCGAATGGGTAAAGAGTAGCCTTAGGATGCCGTTTGGCGATCTCACGGGCTATGATCGGGTCATCGTTCCAGAAAATGAAGGCGTCGTCCTTCGTCTGATTTTGCAAGATGCGGAACTTAGCGTCTACATAATTCTGCATCTCATAGTTATAACGGTCCAGATGATCCGGTGTTATATTCAATATAATAGCGATATCCGCTCTAAAGTCGTACATATTATCCAGTTGGAAACTGCTCAACTCGATCACGTAGACCGCATGTGGATCTTCCGCAACCTGAAGCGCCAAGCTGTTTCCGACATTTCCGGCCAAGCCCACGTCCACGCCCGCTTCTTTCAGTATATGATACGTAAGCATCGTCGTTGTCGTCTTGCCGTTGCTACCCGTGATGCAAATCATCTTCGAGTCCGTATACCTTCCGGCAAACTCGATCTCGGAGATGATCGGCGTACCTTGCTTCTTCAATAACTGTATGATAGGAGCCTTGTCGGGAATACCCGGGCTCTTGACAATTTCGTCGGCATTCAAGATGTCGGCTTCGGTATGCTGTCCCTCTTCCCAACGAATCCCGTGGTTGTCCAGCATCTCCTTATACTTAGGTTTGATAGACGATTTATCGGACACGAACACGTCGAATCCTTTCGCCTTCGCCAAGACAGCGGCTCCCGCGCCACTCTCCCCGGCCCCTAATATAACCATTCTCTTACTCATCTTTTATCTCATCTTTAACGTAACTATCGTCATAACAGCCAAAATAATACCGATCAACCAGAAACGGACCACGATCTTCGATTCAGGCACGACATTGAACGGCTTTTGGATCAACGCCTGTATACCCGCGTTTCCCGGCTTCTGGAAATGATGGTGTAAAGGAGCCATCTTGAAGATACGGCGACCTTCCCCATACTTCTTCTTCGTATATTTAAAGTAGGCCACTTGCAACATGACCGATATATTCTCCACCAAGAAAATACCGCAAAGGATCGGAATCAACAACTCCTTACGGATGATGATCGCGAAAACAGCGATAATACCTCCCAAGGTCAAGCTCCCCGTATCTCCCATAAATACTTGGGCCGGATACGAGTTGTACCATAAGAAACCGACCGTGGCACCGATAAAGGCAGCGGCATAAACCACCAACTCCTCCGCACCGGGTATAAACATGATATTCAAGAACGAGGCGAACTCAAAGTGGGATGACATATAGGCCAAAATACCGAGCGCCACCCCGATGATCGCCGATGTCCCGGCAGCCAAGCCGTCCAATCCATCCGTCATATTGGCTCCGTTCGACACGGCAGTCACCACAAAGATCACCATCAGCACGAACACCAGCCACGCGGCCTCCTCCTTATAATCGCCCGCCCAGTTCACCAAGTTGGCGTAATCGAAATTATTGTTTTTCAAGAACGGGATGGTCGTCTTTGTCGATTTGGTCTCCACCGTATGATAACGCACCTCCTCGATCACGTTATCATGGCGCACCTCCATATTCTCCTTGATCACCACATCCGGGCTCATGAACAATACCAAGCCAACGATCAGGCCCAGTCCTACCTGCCCGACGATCTTGAAACGTCCGTGCATGCCCTCCTTATTCTTCTTGAACACCTTGATATAATCATCCGCGAATCCCAAGGCTCCCAGCCAAACCGTAGTCACCAACATCAATATCACATAGATATTATTCAGCTTGGCACACAGTAAAGTCGGGATCAATATAGCGATAATAATGATAATACCTCCCATCGTCGGCGTTCCCTTCTTGCTCATCTGGCCCTCCAGCCCAAGATTTCTCACCGTCTCGCCGATCTGCAACATTTGCAACTTATCGATGATACGCCGGCCGATCGCCGTAGAGATAAACAAGGACAAGATCAAGGCCAACCCCGAGCGGAAAGATACGTACTTAAACATACCCGCTCCCGGGAAATCCAACTGATCCAAATAATTAAAAAGATAATAAAGCATGTCGTCTTAAATATTATGATTGTTGTGTCGAAAAAATCTCGCGTAACTTCTCACGGTCGTCAAAGTGATGTTTCACCCCCTTGATCTCCTGATAGTCTTCGTGGCCTTTTCCGGCAACAAGGATCACATCCCCTTTCTTCGCCAACATCGTAGCGGTCTTGATCGCTTGCGTACGGTCCGTGATACATAAGACACGTTCCATATCCATTTTCGTCAATCCGGCTACCATATCGTTAATAATATCATCCGGTTCCTCAAAGCGCGGGTTATCGGAAGTCAGAATTACCTGATCGCTCAGCTTGGCAGCCTCTTTCGCCATCAACGGACGCTTCCCCTTGTCCCGGTTTCCCCCGGCACCTACCACGGTAATGATACGTCCTTTCCCATCCAATACCTCATGAATGCCATTCAGTACATTCGTCAAGGCATCCGGCGTGTGAGCGTAATCCACGATCGCCGTATAACCGAGCGGAGACTGGATCGTCTCGAAGCGACCGGATACGGAGCGAAGCGTGCTCAGCACGATCAACACCTCCTCGGGATCTTTCCCCAAAGAAACTGCGGCTCCGTACACGGCTAGTAAGTTATAAGCGTTGAAACGTCCCACGAAATGCACCATAACCTCCCGACCGTTAATGATCAAGTCTGTACCCTCGAAATGAGATTCCAATATCTTTCCCTTGAAATCGGCCAAGGTACGCAAGGAATAGGTCAGCTTCTTCGCCTTCGTATTTTGCAACATCACCAAGCCGGATTTATCATCGGCATTCGTCAAGGCAAAAGTCCCGGCAGGCAGGTCATCGAAGAATTTCTTCTTCGCTTTCAAGTAATTCTCCACGGTCTTATGATAGTCCAAATGATCACGGGTCAAGTTCGTGAAAATCCCCCCGTCGAAAGACAGGCCGCTGATGCGCCGCTGATCGATCGAATGAGAGCTAACCTCCATAAAAGCATACTCACACCCGGCCTCTACCATCCGGGCCATCAAGGAATGAAGCGTAAGCGGGTCCGGTGTCGTATGATCCGTCGGTACCGCCTCGCCATCTATATAATTACATACCGTGGAAAGCAATCCCACCTTATGTCCCATCTTCCGGAACATCTCATATAATAAAGTAGCGATCGTAGTCTTCCCGTTCGTACCCGTCACGCCTACCAACACCAATTTCCGGGAAGGATCACCATACCAGCGGGAAACCAAAAGACCCAACGCCTCCGCCGAATCCTTCACCACGATAAACGAGCATCTCCCCTCCAAATAGGACGGAGCCTCCTCGCATACGATAGCGACAGCCCCCTTCTCTATGGCGCTGTCCATATAGGCATGGCCATCCACGGCCGTACCTCTCACAGCGACAAACAAAGACCCTTTCGTCACCCGACGAGAGTCTGATTGAATATTCGTGATATCCACATTATCCGCCCCCATCAACATAGGAGCTTCCAACGCACCGATTAAATCCCTTAGTTCCATACCTATTTCAATGTTAATAATACGGTCTGCCCCTTAGACACTCGCTGTCCGGGTTGAATACTCTGCGAAACGACCCGTCCGACACCCGACAAAGAGACACGCAGACCGGCTTGCTCCAACAAGAAAACCGCATCTTTAGCCCCCATGCCGACTACCCGGGGTACCAGTCCCTCACGAATCGTCAGATCGCTTAATTTCACCTTATTCTCTTCTTGCTCGGCGGAGGCTACGACCCACTTTGTCTCCAAACTGTCCGTATCCGCCTTAATATCCAATTCATCTAATACGTCCTCTACCGCCCTCAGATCGCCGCCTTTCACACGAGGTACCATCACGGCCGTCGAATCCCGTTCCATATCCCGGACATCGAACGACATATGGCTGGCGTATATCTTCTCGGCGATCGCACGCACCACGCCTCCCGACATCGTACCGCCCGAAGGATAACCAATACGAGGACGGCGGATCACCACGATACAAGAATACTTCGGATGATCGGCCGGGAAATAGCCACAGAAAGAGACTTGGTGCCCGCTCGTACGGTAGACACCGCCCGTAGCGATCTGCGCCGTACCGGTCTTTCCGGCGATCCGGACAATATCCGAATGAACCGCCTTACCGGTCCCTTTCTCCACGACTCCCAGCAACATATCTTTTATCAACGCCAGCGTATGATCCGAGCAGATCGAAGAGTTGATCACCTCCGTGGAAAAACTCTGCACGGTCTTGCCGTTATGTAAGATCTCTTTCGTAAACATCGGGCGAACCATCTTTCCGTTGTTCGCGATCGCGTTAAAGAACGCCAACGTATTGATCGGCGGTACCTGCGTCTCGTAACCGAACGACATCCAAGGCAAGGTGGTCTTGGACCAATAACGGGTCGTATCATCCGGACGACGTATCTTGGCACGTCCCGCCCCCGGTATCTCCAAACGAAGATCCGCGTTCATACCGATACGGTACAGTCCCTCCACGAACTTTGTCGGGTTATCCGAATAACCTTTCAGGATCGTCTTGGCCACACCGATATTGGAGGAATACCAAATCGCCTGCTCCACCGAGATCCGGCCGTATCCACCTTTATTCATATTATGGTCCGTCATGCGGGCACCCTTATACATATATATACCATTGCCTACATCGACCGTATCTCCCGGATTGCATAAACCATCCTCCAAGGCCACCATGATAGAGGCCACCTTGAAAGTAGAGCCCGGCTCGATCTCGTCCGCTACGGCATGATTCTTCGTCTCGCCATATACGCCCTCACGGATACGCCCCATATTCGTAATTGCCTTGATCTCTCCGGTCTCGACCTCCATCACGACAGCCGTACCAGACTCGGCATCGATCGCCTTCAATTTATCGACCAGCGATTTCTCGGTTATATCCTGTATATTGATATCGATCGTGGTGCGGATATCCATGCCATCCACCGGGTCCACCTCAATCACGTTCGTCCAGCCTCCACCGACACGGCGAACGGAACTCAACCCGGCCTGCCCCCGCAGGAGCGAATCGTATTGCAACTCCAATCCATTCTTCCCCTTCGTAGTTCCACCCTCCTCGATCTCTCCGTAGATATCACCGATCGTACGAGACGCCAAGGTCCCGAAAGGTTTCTGGCGCTGCACCATCTCCTTCGTATAAAAACCGCTCTTATAACGTCCCAGACGAAGGAACGGGAACTTACGGATCTCCTTCAAGTCCGAATACGAGACCTTCCCCGCGTAAATCGGGAACTGGCGGCTTTTACCGCTCAGCCCTTTCAGCAGATAAGCCTTATAGCCCGCCGGCGTACGATCCTTCAATTTACGGGAAAGATAAAACGCCAACGAGTCCACCCCATCCTTCTTGGACGTCTTGAACGTATCCAGCCAATTATACTTGGCATCCTTAGCCGGAGTATACGCATCCGCCTTAAAGTCGATATACATATAATAACGAGGCACGCTGGTAGCCATCAACTTACCGTCCGACGAATAGATATTGCCACGTCCGGGCAACACCAAACGGTTCGGTCGTTTCTGGCTCTCGGCCACCTTCATCCATTTATCCCTCTCCACGAAGGCCGTATCAAAGGCACGGAACAGGATTCCTACGGCCACAAGCCCCAGCAACAGCACGACCACGAAGTAACAGAATAAAATCCGGCTACTTTTAGGCTCTATTTCTTTCGGTTCGTTTTCTTCAGACATACCCATTTACACCTTATCTCACTTATATAACTCATAAGGAGGGGTTTTCGCACCCTCCAGATCAATACCTTGCTCCTCGATCAGCAACTCGATTTGCGATTGGCGGCTATTGCCGGTCAACTCGGATGAGATCGACAACGCCTCGAAACGCACATCCCTCAATTGCTGTTGCAACCGGTCGATCTCACGCAACTTTTGCATACAAGTATACCGGTTACCGATAAAGAAAAACGCCAACACGACAAGTAACACGATCATGCGCGTATGCCTCAAGATAAAATCCTCTTTCAGCACGCCGCCACCGAGTATATACCAGAACGAAAGACGTTTCTCCTTCTTCCTCGTTTTCTTATGTTGTCCGTTTTCTTCCATATCTATTTCTCCTTATACCTTCTCAGCGATTCTCAACTTGGCGCTCCGGGAACGGGGATTCCGCTCCACCTCCTCGTCGGTCGGGACGATCACCTTATTATTGACCAAGCGGAAAGGCGATCGTACGTTCCCGAAGAAATCCTGCTCGCATTTCCCCTCGAAGTTTCCGGTCTTCAAAAAGTTCTTTACCAGACGATCTTCCAAGGAGTGATACGTGATAACCACCAAACGTCCTCCCGGCCTCAACACCCGCAAGGTACTCCGCAGCATCTCTTTCAGCGCCCTCATCTCATCGTTCACCTCGATACGAAGCGCTTGAAAGACTTGCGCCAAGAATTTCTTCTCCTTGTCCTTTCCCGTAAACGGCTTGATCACCTCCAAGAACTCCTCGATCGTCTCTATCTTCTTTGTCTCACGGGCTTTCACCAGCACAGAGGCTAATTTCCGTGACACCTTCAGCTCGCCATATAGATAAAACACATCGGCCAACGCCTCCGCCGTATAATTATTCACGATATCGGCGGCGGTCTGCCCCGCACGCGTATTCATCCGCATATCCAACGTCCCGTCGAAACGGAAAGAGAAACCGCGATCCTTATCGTCGAAATGATGGGAAGAGACACCTAAATCCGCCAACAGACCGTCTACCTCCCCGCTTTCTCCATAGTAACGCATAAAATTATACAAATAACGGAAATTACTGCGCACGAAAGTGAATCGTGGGTCTGCCGGGACATTATGCTCGGCGTCCGCGTCTTGGTCAAAGCCGTAAAGTTCGCCCCCGCTACCCAACCGTTTCAAGATCTCGCGGGAATGTCCTCCACCGCCAAACGTAACATCCACGTAAATCCCGTCGGGACGGATATCCAATCCCTCCAGACTTTCCCGCAGCATTACCGGTACATGATAGCAACTATCTTTTTCTTCCATTCGTCGTTCTTACGTTAAACTTCCTCTTAAAATCAAGCGCCGTACTCCTTTGATACGCACGCACATGCCTTATCGGTGGGTAAAAGTACACATTTCCAAAATTACCCGCCAACATTTATATAAGAAAAGTAGGAAAAAGTTATCAACAGGTCGTTAACCCTTCGTCTTTTCGTCCTTATCTCTTACGCTTTTCACCGGTATCCGTTAACCAATTCTTCCTTTCACCTTCATCTTCTAACGGCCGTTGGACGATCATGCAACAGTTGGTAGATGATCTTCTAACAGTTGGTGCATGATCGTCCAACAGCCGTTAGATAACCGATAGTCAAGCTCCCGGGGACTAACCTCCCTAATGGTAGCGGCTAAAAGATCAAGGGGAAAAGGCCAAGATAGCTGGCGAAAAAGCAAAAACTTCACTCAAACCTCTCTCGTTTTAATTATTAACTTTATCTTTGCCCCTTGACAAGCTTATATAGATGGCAAAACAAGGTGTGACAAAGATAGATATCAAGCAAGTATTGGCACAAAAGGCGCCCAAGGCGTCACGCAAGATCCCAGGGTTTATCGTGGACTACTTGATTCGCACGGTTCATCAAGAGGAACTGAATGATATATTAACCCGTTACCACGATAAGGAAGGGGTAGATTTCATGCGTGAGCTTATCGGCTATTTTGACCTTACCCTCGATCTGGTACATGCGGAAAACATCCCGACCGAAGGGCGCTATATCTTCGCCTCCAACCATCCGCTCGGAGGGTTGGACGGCATCTGTCTCTCCGCCGTTATCGGTTCCCGGTTCGAAGGCCGCATCAAGTATCCGGTCAATGATTTATTACTTTATCTCTCCAATCTAAAATCTATCTTTGTACCGATCAACAAACACGGCGCGCAAGGAAAGGACAACGCACGGATGCTGGAGGAGGCTTTTGCCTCGGACGACCAGATCATCACTTTCCCCGCCGGATTATGCTCTCGCAAGATTGGTGGCAAGATACAAGACTTGGAGTGGAAGAAATCGTTCATCCAGAAGGCGGTGCAATACAAGCGGGATATCGTACCGGTCTATTTCGACGGGAAGAATTCCAATTTCTTCTACAACCTCGCCCGGATACGCAAGGCGCTGGGTATAAAGATGAATTATGAGATGATTTATTTACCGGACGAGATGTTCCGGAGCAAACATAAGACCTTCCGGATTTATTTCGGGAAGCCTATCCCTTGGCAGACATTCGACAACGGCAAGAAACCCGCCGAATGGGCAGAGTGGATAAAAAACAAGGTTTACAAACTCAAGGATTAACAGACGAAACATATGCAAGACATTATCAATCCCATAGACAGGGCACTACTGAAGGCTGAATTGACCAAAGAGAAGAGGTTGAGAAGTACCAATAAATCGAAGAATGAGATTTATATCGTCACGGCGCACGACTCACCCAATGTCATGCAAGAGATAGGGCGTCTGCGGGAGGTCGCTTTCCGTTATTACGGGGGTGGCACGGGATTCCCTGTGGATATCGATGAGTATGACACGATGGAAGACGCTTACCGCCAGCTGATTGTCTGGAGCCCGGAAGATGAGCAGATCTTGGGGGGATACCGTTTCCTTTGCGGTTCGGACGTTAAGTTCGACGAGAATGGTAAACCGATCTTGGCGACCTCGCACTTGTTTAATTTCTCAGAGAAATTTATCAAGGAGATCCTTCCTTATACGGTAGAGTTGGGACGCTCGTTCGTGGCTCTGGAGTATCAATCCACCCGTTCCGGGGCGAAAGGCTTGTTCGTGTTGGATAACCTGTGGGATGGATTGGGGGCTTTATCCGTGGTTGATCCGAGCTTGCGGTATTATTTCGGGAAGGTGACTATGTACAATACGTACAACCAAGAGGCCCGTAATATGATCTTATACTTCCTCGGATTGCATTTCCCGGACGCAGACCAACTGATCACTCCGGTATATCCTTTGGAGACTAATATGGATGTAGAGAAGATGAGATCTCTTTTCCCTCACGATAATTTCAAGGATAACTACAAGGTATTGAACCAAGAGGTTCGTAAATTCGGCATCAACGTGCCTCCTTTGGTAAATGCTTACATGAGCTTGTCGCCTAAGATGCGTGTATTCGGCACAGCGATCAACCATGAGTTTGGAGAGGTGGAAGAAACGGGTATCTTAATCGCTATTAACGAGATATTAGAGGATAAGAAGAAACGGCATATTGAGACGTATCTGGAAGAGGAGTACAAGTCCGCCGAGTTGATACGCAAGAATTTCATCGGGGAATAAAGCCGTAGATATGGCTAGCGCGACAGCGTAACAAGATATAAAAAGGTTCAGCCTAACCGTTCGCCTCCAAGCGGATTAAAAACGGACAAAGGCTGAACCTCTTTTTATCTCAAATAAATCTTATAGCATAGTCCACCGGAGAAATATTTCATTCGCTGCAATTCAAATTGAAAATGTATATGATTGAATAGTAGGTAAGTGGCTCCCATAGCGAAGTCTTTCGAATCGTATTCGGCTATGACGTTCAAATGTGGGGCGAATGAAGGATTGTAGGTGATACCTCCCGCTACACCGTTCAAGGGATAATCCTCACGGCGGTTATACAGATAGGATAAATGAACACCTAAGGTTTCCCTTCCCAGCTGAAAATGTTTGGTAGCGGCCAGATAATAACGGCAGAAATAGCCGTTTCCCGTAGCCGAAGCGAATTTATGCCCGGATGACGTAAAAGGGTCCGAAGTCCCCAGCACGACAGCGGGGATGTATTTGCTTTCTTTCAACACACGTAAGCGGGCGGAGAAATAACGATCTTGGTTCGTGAATCCGGAATAGCCATGCTTATCCAATCCAAGGCTCTCGGCCGTAAACAGCGTACAAGTATACGCTACTTCCAGAAACGGGAAGATCGTCACGTTCAAATAATAATTCCACGTATTAAAATTAAACTTGGGAGGCGTAAGCTCTTGATGCAAGAAGTTTCCGCCAAGCATCACGGTCTTGTCCTTTTGCATATCGGCGGACGGGGCATGCAATAGCCCTGTCGTGCCATAAGATAATTGAGCCGGAAGTAAGGTCCAGCAACTTAAGAATATGATCAATAAGAGTAATTTCTTCATTTTTCTTTGTTTACTTATAAACTTCCGGCTCAACATTATTTAATCAAGCTTCAAATATCAAGCATTAATCCGGGATGATGATACCGCCACCGGCGTTATTGCCATCACCATGTCCGTGACCGTGGGATTGCTTGTAAACAGGAGTACCTTCTATCTTGATAAGTTTTTTAGCTACAACCTGAATCTCTTCCACCTTTTTACCCTTTGTCATAAACTTAAATACATACGTATTTGTAGTATATGTCTTCTTCAAGCTCATAGAAGCGACCGTACGATCAGCTTCCGTAGGAACGGATGTTGTCAATGATGTTTGGATACCTATCTGATAACCATCAGCTTGCAAACGATTAGAGATTCGGTTATAAACCGCATTCTTAGCGACTTGACCATCTACGTTAGATTTTCCGACTAGATCCTGCAAGTTTTCTCCAACATAAGCATTTGTAGTTGTAACAACTACAGGAATGTTTCCTGCCTTACCATCAGAGCAGTAGTCAACAACCTTTTCTACGATTGTAGTATCAGTACTGATATCTTCAGTTTCCGCTAATGCCAACTCAAAACCTGCGGCAAACTTAGAGAAGTGAGCGACAGACATTTCCGCACCAGTACCATTGATATAAACAGGGTCCGCCGTAGGATCAATCTTCATGATCTCCTTATTATCTATGCCTGTGGTCGCATATAACAATGCCATAGGCTGTGTAGAAGAAACCAAATCCTTCGGAGCGTCGAACGAGATCTTCAAAGCCGGAGAGAATACCGTACCGCTAGGCTCGCCTTTATATACACGGCTTACACTGGCTACCGCACCAGCATCAGAAGTCACATTATTGGATTGCAGAGCTTCCGCAGACATATCACGTTCAATCACCAATGTTTGATTACTACTTGCCGGCATAACGATAACGACAGGCTTACCACTTTCCGCGACCAAACTTACCTCATCTTTCTCTTTTATACCATCAGCGGTCGTACTTTCAATCACTCCTATCGATTCTGTCAATTTCTCAGCATCACTTTGATTCAAAACCTTAATAACTGGAGCTTGAACCTCATTATCCGCACCTTTATAGTTATCTAAGACATTAGCAGGAATGACAACGTCTACTTTTTGCTCAACATTATTCTCATCCACATAAGTGACACCAGACACCTTAACCTCTTCGGTTCCGCCTGCGTTAATCGCATTCTTAATCTCATCCGCTACTTTTTCCGCTTCTTTTTCCGGAACCTGAACACCATATTTAGAAAAATCAATCTCCGTATTTCCACCTGTACCTATAGGGTTCAATGTGATAGGAAATACATAGTTCATACTCTGACCGACCTTAAAGATGATCGTACGAGAGTAGCTCGTATAACCTGCGGCTTTAACACTCAAGATAAATTGAGCATCCTCCGTAACCTTTGATGATGCGATATTGAAAGAGAACTCACTCTCATTCTTAGAAATAAATAACTCTTCACTTCCTAACATCAATGTGACTTCCGCTGTCTTGATGTCTGCGCCCGTAGATAGGTCTGTTATTATACCAGATACGATATAAGTCGCTTTTGACGGATCTGTCGGTTTGGAAGGATCGGAAGGATCAGACGGGTCTGTTGGCTTGGAAGGATCAGACGGGTCAGAAGGATCTGTCGGCTTAGAAGGATCATCCGGGTCTACTGGAATAGAAGGAGCGACATTCATCACGATAATAGCTGGATACTCAACGTCGAATGTATCACCTTCGCCCTCTTTCTTTTCTTGATCCGGAACGGCTGAAACGACAACCTTAGCCACGGCTTTAGTATATCCGGAAGCTGTAGCTACTACGTCGTAGATACCGGGAGTCACATCAGAGACCTTAAAATTAGGTTTATTCTCTTTAGCGATCTCTTTATCCCCGTATTTTACGACAACAGAAAGGCTGGAAGTAGAGATAGCTTTTCCCACAACATCCTCGATCGATACGGAAAGATTGTACTTCGCCTTCTTATACTCTTTCGGAGTATCGGGAGTCGTGCCCTTTACCATGACGGCGTTTACTACATACTGTCCAACACCCGATTCGATCTTCTTCACATCCACATCATAGCTTCTGTCTGCATAGCCTTCCGACTTAAAGGCGATTTTGTAAGAGCCTGGTGTACTTTTCAAGTCGAAAGAGTACGTTCCATCAGAACCCGTCGTAGCACTAAGAGATTGAGCTCCAGAAAGAGCTACGCTAACGCCAGCCATTGGGTTGTTGCTGGCATCCATAACCGTACCACCAATCGCATAGGTGGCAACAGTGCCACCACCATCCGGAGTAGGCACATCATCATCGTCATCCTTACAACCAACGAAGCCAATCATGGCTGTCGTAAGGAACAAGACCAATAAGGTCTGTAACTTTGTAATTGTTCTCATAATAAAACTAGGTAATTATATACCAGTTTACACCTCCCTATAAAAAGATAGACAAATCTCATTTTTATTGACCGACCCTATGATAAAGCATTAAAAAGTATGTCATAGGGTTGTTTGCGTTTCTAAATATCTATATCTTTGCCCCACGTATTAGAATAAAGACGTAGAAGCGTTAAGATATTATCTCGTATTTGAAATCTGGACAATTTCAACCACTCGGGATAATAGACAAAGATGCCTCCTACGCCTATGTTGTTATATTTATACCTCTAGGGGCAAACTATACACAATCATAAGGCGTGGGGCTGTTGTTTGTTATCGAGTGGTGGGCAGTCCAGAGCCTCAAATACGGTAACATCCAATAGTCCCCACGCTTCTTTTATTTAGAAACCACCGAACGAAGGGGACAGGGAGGGCAAAAACAAACACACAATGAAAAAAGCATTCTTATTTATCAGTACGGCATTCTTGTTATCAAGTTGCGCAGCGGTAAAGTCTCCGGTAACAGGTTATGTCTATCAAGAGACTCAATCACCAGTCTCGGTAACTTCAAATCCTTTAGGATCTAAGAAAGGAGAGGCTACGGCAACAAGCGTCTTGGGCTGGTTCGCATTCGGGGACGCAAGCGTACAAAAAGCGGCTAAAGACGGCGGTATCACAAAGATTAGTCATATTGATCAGAAGTCAACAAGCGTCTTAGGGCTGTTCGCCAAGTATACGATAACGGTTTATGGGGATTAACATGAAACGTATCATATACTTATTAGCGGTATCATGTTTCCTGCTTATTTCTTGCCACGATGACGATCGTTTTAGTGTCGAAAATGTAGTTGGCAATAATACCTCTATCGTAGGAATGTGGCTTCGAGAAGCAGGCAAAGAACAAATGGTATATGCGTTCTTTGAAGACGGGACTGGGTATGAAAAAACAACTGATAGAAGAAACAATACTGTTAGCGTAGATGGATTCACATATGAATTTGATCCAAATACGATGAGTATAGTTTTTGATAAGGAGTTTGATAATGCAATATACTCAGAGTGGACCGTGGAAATGAAAGGAAAATCTTATATGATCCTAACACATCACGGGATCTGGGACGCTGGACACGGCTTAACACATGAGGATACTTACTCATTCGAGCTATTCAGAATAATGGATGAGTAGACTAAACAGTAAAATTAAAAGATAAGCGGGATTAGATTTAGGCTAGTCCCGCTTTTGTTTTATCATATTTATTAACTTTTAAAATTATAGACATGAATAAAAGAAAAGTCAAAAAGAAACTCTATTTAAATAACAAAGAATTTCAAGTCTTATTTCGTTCAGACAAGAAATACTTTAGATATGCGATAAATAATATATGCTTTGCTTTTGGATGTTCTTCATTAGAATATTGGATATACTTTTTTAGAGGTAAAAGGATTGATGGAGAAATATATTATAAAAACATTTCGCAATTAAACCGCATTAGCTAGCAATATACGTATCCTTTCATTATAAACCAATACTGGAATATTTTTACCAGTTTCGGATAATGTATATTTAATATGTTTATTAATAGTTTCATTTATTAATCTTGCAATAAGATCTTGATGCTTTGTCAAAGATATGTCTGATATATGTACCAAATAAGTTGAAACTGTTTTGTATATATTATTGTTTTCTAAATCGGTCTCTATTGTGATTTCAATAAATATGCCATATAAATCCTTTTTTACAGTATGAACTATTTGAATATAAGGATTGTAGTCTAGTTGATACGATTTTGGTCTGCAATTATTAAAGGATTTATATTCCTCATATTTTATTCCATAAAATTCCATAACATTAGATTTTAAAGTTTGTTTTCAAATATAGCAATCTTATTTCTAAACAATCCTAATTAAAACTGAAATAAATTTAACGTGGTTATATTGGACTGTAGTTTGATTGTTGGTTTGAAACGAATTTGTTATCTTTATAGGGTAAAAATCAGAGTGTTATGTTTGAGATGAATCATTTTAAATCTATCGATGAGTTAGTGAAGTTCTTCCCTACCGAGCAATCATGTATTGATTTTTTGGAGAGGCAGAGATGGGGTGATCATGTCGTGTCTCCGTACGATCCAGACTCAAAGGTTTATAAATGCAAGGGAAACCGATACAAGTGCAAGAATACGGGGAAGTATTTCAACGTCCGGACAAACACGATCTTCGAGAACACGAAAGTGTCGCTGAGGAAATGGATGTTGGCTTGCTATATCGTCATAAACGCTAAAAAGGGTGTCTCTTCCGTTCAGTTGGCTAAGTTCATTAACGTAACACAAAAGACGGCTTGGTTTATGTTGCAACGTATCCAAAATTGTTTCAATATAGATGCCAGTCAATGTCTAAACGGAGGGGTTGAGGTAGATGAGACTTATATAGGGGGATTGAATAAGAATAGGCATAGTAGTAAGAAGGTAAGAAACGCAAGAGGCAGGAGTTGTAAGGACAAGGTTCCGGTATTTGGTATGCTACAAAGAGAAGGCTTTGTTATAGCCAAGGTTGTTAATGATACTAAAGCCGGAACTTTGATTCCGATTATAAACGATGTTGTATGCCCGGGATCTACAATCTTCTCGGATGAATGGCAAGCTTATAGAAACTTAGATCCTAACCTATACGATCACGGTGTAGTCTATCATAAGAAAGGCGCTTACGTCATTGGGAATAGACATACTAATACGATCGAAGGATTCTGGGGACACCTAAAAAGAACATTGAAGGGTGTCCATCATTGGGTGTCTAGGAAACATCTACAAAGATACGTGGACTCATCAGCTTTTAGGTATAATACCAAACATCTTTCCGAATATGAAAGATTCGACGTACTTTTGCAGAATATCGGACACCGATTAAGGTATTCACAGTTAAAAAACGTAGCGGCATGAAAAAAAAGAAAGACCTAGAAGATATAAAACATACTTGGAAATGTAATTCTTTAGAAATCGAGAAGGAGATGAAGAGAATAGCTGATAACATATTCGGCTATAATCCGAAAACAGATCCCCGTGATCCTCTTTTTCGGAAAACTCTTTCTTGGAGCGTTAAAAAAGAAGGAAAGGGAAAGAAAAATGAGAAAAACGATTGAATAATAAAAGGATACATAACCATGTATCCTTTTATTATTTTAGTGATAGTGTAAAGTAGTATATAATTACCTAAAACTATTTAAAAATTGAGTAATTCCGACTTTATAAAGTACGGGTTGAATTGATTCTGTTGCATGATGTTATCATTCGGTGAGGCTTTATACCCCTTATAATAATAGCGTTCATTACCGGCGTTGTAAGACATACCCCAGTTGTCAGAAGGAAGCACCCGCACATTCTTACGTTTATATTTATAAGGAGGAAGAGCCACTTGAAACCGGAAACCTCCGTTTTTCAAAGCACCTTGCGCCTTCATCGCATAAAAACCGATAGAGCAATGGCGGAAATGACGGATCAAGTCAATCCGTCCACCGACCTCTCCCAGCAAGTACTGCTCGGCTTTCAAAGAGACCTGTGTATTGTATTTGGACCAGTAAAAACTACCTCCCAACGACCAAGTGACCCGCTGATGAGTCCCATAATGATATTCGAACTTATGCCAAGATCCCGTACCCGTACAACCAATACGTCCTTCCAAAGAAAAACGTTCATCCTTCAAATGATGGGTTACCGCTAAATCCACGCCATAACGATCCGCATTGAACAAACCGATACTGGCTCTAGCAAACGTACGATAAGGTAAACGAAAAGATTGGGAAAGGGTAACCATGCCCGGGTGAATCTTACCCGCCCAAGGACCATATCCATCATTATATATAGGAAACACCATTTGCGCCGTCAGCTTCATCCCATTCCAGAAAGAGACCTCGATCGCAGGCGAGAGGTTGAATAACACTTGGTATATTTGTGTGATAATGAGGTTCTTCAGATACAACTCCGGATAAACCACCACGTCTACTTTAAATAAGGAGCTATTCATACGGTACTCTTTTTTCACCTTATCCCAGCTATCGCCCAGATCGTAAGTAGCATCCCAGGCGGAACGGGCCGCATAGGAGCCGGGAGCCGCCTTCAAGCTGTCCGGATTTGCCGTATAGATCAATGAGATCTGCGGTATATTATTATCCAATACGACGATACGGCAGGATTTGCCCTTCTCCGGCAAGCCTGTTTTCTGGATGCGGTCTATGGCATGGGCCAGTCCCACACCCTGCAAACGCCAAGGGGTATTCTCCAAGACATACACTCTCTCCTTCTCGTCCTCCGACCAGACAACATTCTCAAAACCCATATCGACCAGCATATTCGCGGTGATATCCGCATATACCTTATTATATTGGGCCTTTGTAAACATAGGCAATAGTAGCAAAAAAAATAAAAGGCATTCCTTACGGAGTAAAATGGCTCGTATAGAAGACTTTCTATTCATATCTCTAGAGTTTGATTCCAAGTTATCATTGGTTTACTGTTTTTCTTATTCTTACCCTTCCACATAAAAAACGACTAGTGAAAACGATCGTTTAGATCTTGCATTTTTTTAGAAAGCAAAAAGATGATGCTCTTTTGTCATATTCGTGACACTTTGATTAATCTATCCTGTTGAGAAGAAGATATATAGCAGGATAAAATTTAATCGGAAAAGGTTGCCGGTCTCGGAGAAATGCCTACCTTTGCAAACGACTAATTGAAACGATCGTTTTTTACAGTCGTTTTCAATCTAAATATTTTTATTGTTATCATAGATACTTCTCATAATAGCCTGCGCCAAAATCAACAAATGACACTTCATATTTAGAAAACGACCTCATTATTTTAAAATGTACATAACCCCGCTTCCAAAGTCAGCTAGCTTCGCTGGCAAAGTAAGTTAACTTACTCGGGCATTTAAGTTAGCTTACTTTGCCATTTAAGTTAACTTACTTTTTGGCCCTTCTATACAGCCCAAAAAGAATACGGAAATTTGCTATTCTCGGAAAGCATTCTTATCTTAGCAAATTATAGCAGATTATAGCAAAGAGAGAGTTTCATGTTAGCAGCCATTCATATACAGTTAATCGTTGGTACGATATTTATCATATTGTATAGCGTCACTATATTAGGACTGGTATTAGTTATCATTACAGAGAATAGGAATCCGTTAAAGACAATTCCTTGGGTAATCGTCTTATTATTAGCACCCGGTATCGGACTGCTTTTCTATTTCTTCTTTGGACAAGATAACCGGAAACAACGGATCATATCGAGGCGTACCTATAAACGCATCATGAAAAGGCCGCAAGAGGGTAAATTACCTCAAGACGCCTGCGTAGTTCCGGACCCCTATAAACCTTTATCGACCTTGTTGACTAACACCAACCAATCCTCCCTCCTATACGGAACACAAATCACGATTTATACGAATGGTACCGATAAGTTCAAAGACTTGCTGGAAGAGATCCAGAAAGCGACCCACCATATCCATATACAATATTATATATTCTGTGATGACGAGATAGGAAAACAGGTGCAACAACTCCTTATCAAGAAAGTAAAAGAAGGTGTGAAGGTACGTGTACTTTATGATGATGTGGGTTGCTGGAATGTAAAAGACGGCTTCTTTAAGGAAATGAAGGAAGCGGGTATCGAGGTATATGCGTTCTTGAGGGTAGCGTTCCCCGTTTTCACCAGTAAGGTGAATTACCGGAACCACCGCAAGATTATCGTGATAGACGGTAAAGTCGGGTTTATGGGAGGCATGAATATAGCCGACCGATACGATAAGGGAACCTCTTGGGGCACATGGAGGGATACGCATTTCAAATTCGTAGGGAAAGGAGTGCACGGGCTTCAATCCGTATTCCTCATCGATTGGTACGTGGTTAGTAAAAAACTCTTGAACGATCGGATTTACTATCCGGCCGCCCAAATCTATAGCGATAATATTATGCAAATCGCCACTAGCGGTCCGGTAGGTCAATGGAGAACTTTGTTGCAAGCGACCATTTTCATGATCGCCAACGCCAAGAAGTATATCTTTATACAAACCCCTTATTTCCTGCCTACCGAAGGATTGAACCAAGCGTTGCAAACCGCCGCCTTAGGGGGAGTGGATGTTCGTTTGATGCTGCCTAAGCGTTCCGATACACGTTCAGCGAATATGGCCAGTCATTCCTTTATCGACGAGATGGTAAAGGCCGGCGTAAAAGTATACCTCTACAAACCGGGCTTCTTGCATTCCAAGCTAGTCGTGTCCGACGACGCATTGACAAGCATCGGGTCCGCCAATATGGACTTCCGTAGCTTTGAGCATAACTTCGAGATTAACGCTTTCGTATATCAAAAGGAATTCGCCCTGCAAATGAAACGCATCTTTACACACGACATGCATCACTGTGAGCGCTTGATCCCTTCCCGCTGGTTAAAGCGCCCCCTCAAGCAACGCATGGCGGAATCATTTATGCGTCTGTTTTCTCCCCTTCTTTAAGGAAGATGCTAAAGTTCACGGAGCCATACACCCGGTGCTGATAAAAATAAGGCAAAGATGAGAAGTCATTGGTCTTAGGATGTTCCATGATGAATATCCCTCCATCCCTTAGTAAATCACGCTCGAAAACCAAGGCGGGTATTTCCGGCAACTCCGGCAAGGCATACGGGGGATCGGCAAAGATGAAATCGAAACTTTGCTTAGGGGCTGAATTCAAATAACGGAAAACATCCCCACGAATCAGAGCCAACGCATCCGTCTTCAGCTCTTTCGCTACCTTGGCTATAAAAGAGGCATGAGCGTTATTTTTCTCTATGGCGGTTACATTCCGGCATCCTCGTGAGATCAACTCAAAAGAGATACTTCCGGTTCCGGCAAAAAGATCCAACGCATCCATACCTTCCAGATCCACCAAATTATTTACTACGTTAAAAATATTCTCTTTCGCAAAATCCGTCGTAGGACGTGCGCTAAACGAAGAGGGCACGTCAAAACGCCGACGACCGTATATACCGCTTATTATTCGCATATTAATAAAGATATTAAATCCATAGGGGCTTTCGTTACATCCGTTCCCAGCAGATAGGCTTCCGAAGGGATCTCCACCGGCTTAACATGGCGTAAATAGGCTCGCAATCGCTCCAGAACCCGCATTCGCGAGGAAGATTCCCCCGCTAAAAGCAACTGGTCCTTTTCTTGGTCCAATCCCGCCTGTTTCCATACATATAATATATAGTATACTATATCGTCCGATTGGTCGATCGGGTAAGAGTTCACAAATAAGAGTTTCCCTTGAGCGTAACACGCCACATCCATCCGCTTTCGTTCTATCACGACATACATTTGCCGGGGTAAGCTAGCACTACTTTCTTTTGTCCATAGCGTTAGCGGAGAAGTCATGTAGTGGGAGAAAAAAGGATGCAAAAGAGAACGGGAGCAAAATTCGTAAACCTCCTCGTCTACACCAAACACCAACTTAGCCTGTTGTTCCTTTAAAGTATCGGTTAAGCAATGCAATTCCAGTGTAGAAAAGCTGAAATCCAATAAACGCCCTTCCTTACCGTCCCCCCAATAATTATCAGGGACCAAGCTATATTCCGGAGATACACAGATCACGTTAATCCGTTTATAAGTCCACGTAAGAAACTCATGAGCGAAGAAAAACTCCTTAAGGGAAGAAATGAAAGAGACCGCCCGATCGAATTCCGTTTCCCGATAAAAGAAACTTCCTCCAGCCGAGGGATCATACCCGGAAAAAGAAAGTCCACCCGACCGAAGCCGGATGGACACTATATACTTTTCCGAATTATCAGTAGTTAACGTATCAGGAATGCTGATAGTCATATGAGCCGCTGATTATTCCCAGTTACCTGCGTTGTTATTAATTTCTTCCAAAGAACCTACGCGCAATCCCGGGAACTTACCTTGTTTCTCTGCCTTGTCGATCAAGTTATAAGTCAACTGAGCATCCATGTCACGCAAATATTCTTTGTAAGGAACCTCACAAGCGAATACTTTGATCTCATAACCAGAACCAGATTTCAACGTAGCCGTATCCATCTTGAAAGTAATCTTTTCACCCGGAACGGCCGGAACATAACGCATAGCCGCTACATCATAGTTCTTACCCAGCAAAGTATCTTTCGCCAATACCCACATGGTATCACGTCTGATTAAACCTTTCTTAACAGCCTCTGCTTCTGTCATACCTTTCTCCAACTGCTCATCCGTCAATACACCTTCCTTGATCAAGAACGGCAACTTATCCGTATTCAAGAATTTCTCCAAATCGTCGAAACTTCCGGCATGAGTCTTATACATGTTCTTGTATTCGATCTGAGCCTTACGGATTTCAATCAAACGGGCGATGATCGCATTGTCACGAATAGTCTTCTGATCATCATACTCAATCGGACCAGTGACGCTCTTGTAGCACATGTAAACTAGCAGTACAACTGCGGCAGCTAATAAAATCTTTAATGTAACTTTCATGGTTTGTATTGTTTTTTGAATTTATTTCGTTCGGCAAATTTAAAAAAGAATATTTAATACACTACCTTTATCGCGAAAATTATTGCGATCAAAATGATAAATAGTTACATAAGCCAGCAAATCGAACGAAATTTCCCCTATAAACCGACGGATGATCAGTTTTTAGCGCTTCATACGCTTACCGAATTTCTCTTGTCTGAGGAACCGGACAGCCTTCTACTGATGAAAGGCTACGCAGGAACCGGAAAAACCTCTCTGGTCGGGGCTTTGGTGAAAACGCTTAACGAACTAAAGCAAAAAACGTTTTTGTTGGCTCCAACCGGACGAGCAGCCAAAGTTTTCTCGGGCTACGCTGGCCAAAAAGCGTATACAATTCATAAAAAAATATATCGTCAACGGGCGTTTTCCAATGAGCCGACGGGCTTCATGCCGGCAGATAATTTACATAAAGATACACTTTTTATCGTCGACGAGGCTTCTATGATCGCCAACGAGGGGTTGGATTCATTTGTTTTTGGTTCCGGACGCCTGTTGGACGATTTAATCCAGTATGTCTATTCCGGGGAAAACTGCCGTCTTATCCTAATGGGAGATGTCGCACAGCTTCCTCCGGTAATGCAAACGGAGAGTCCCGCCTTGAATCCCGAGATATTACGGGGTTACAACCTACAGGTTTGGGAGATAGCGTTAACTCAAGTCGTACGCCAAAGCGAGGACTCGGGAATCCTGTTCAACGCTACCCGGCTACGAGACGCACTACGAAACCACACGGTCGAGATCTTTCCGAAATTACAATTAAAAGGCTTCTCCGATTTCACGAAAGTCAATGGAGATGAGCTAATTGAGGAAATATCTTCCGCCTATAGCCGCGACGGTATGGAAGAGACAATGATTATCTCCCGCTCGAATAAACGAGCAACGATTTATAATAACGGCATACGTAACCGTATCCTATACAGGGAAGAAGAGCTATCGTCCGGCGATCGTTTAATGGTAGCGAAGAACAATTATTATTGGACAGCGAATTGCAAGGAGATGGACTTTATAGCGAACGGAGAGATCATTCAAGTCATGCGGGTACGCCGTGTCACGGAGATGTATGGCTTCCGCTTTGCCGACATCACGGCTCGTTTTCAAGATTATGATCTGGAAATCGATTTGAAAATCCTATTGGATACTTTACAGACCGACTCACCCGCCCTCCCTAAGGAGCTAAACGACAAGCTCTTTTACACCATATTGGAAGATTACGAGGACATTCCTACCAAGGCGGGAAAAATGAAAAAGATGAAGGTAGATCCTCATTACAACGTCGTCCAAGTAAAATACGCTTATGCGGTAACCTGCCATAAAGCCCAAGGCGGCCAATGGATGAACGTCTTTCTCGATATCGGTTACATCACGGAGGAAATGCTTGGTGAGGATTTCTATAGGTGGCTCTACACGGCTTTTACCCGGGCGACCCATCACCTATATCTGGTGAATTTACCGGACGAGTTCGTCGAATGATTTACAATATTTTAAGATCGAAACTGGCAACATTGACAAGAAATACTTATTTTTGTTGCAAAACATACGTATGTCCGGATGATTTATAGCATCTGAAAAACATATAGAAATGGCAAACAAGGAAAAAATAGATTATCTATTGATCGATATCAGGGAGCTGGAGAAGTTGGTAGCCGGAATGAGGGACGCGGAAATTTATCCCGCCTCTTTCTTCAACCAGACCTTCCAGTTGACCCACAAGGTATTGAAGGAGCTTCATACGCTGGAGGAGTTTCAGTTAGAGGCTTTGCGTAAACAAATGGAAGAACATCAACGACTTATCGATTCTATTCCCGTAAGTAAACCTTTACAGATGCCGGAGGTGCAACCGGCTCCGGAAGTATCCCCTACGATCGAGGTCGTACAGGTACAAGAACCGGTCGTTGAGGAACCTATCGTAGTAGAACCAATTGTCGAAAAAGAGATCCCAGAAGAAAAGATCGTACAAGAGACAATCCCCTTGAAAGAGATAGAGATTCCACATAAAACTATATTAGCGGATAAATCCAGTATTTCACTGAATGATATATTGGAGAAAAAGAATCTTTCTGATTTCCGTAAGGCATTCAGTTTAAATGATCGTTTCCGCTTCAGAAGGGAATTATTCGGAGGAAATGAGGAGAAAATGAATAAGGCGATCTCAGACCTGAACGATCTTTGCTCGTACGAGGAATCGGTCACTTATCTGAACAAGGTGTTGAACTGGAATATAGAAGACGCTTCCGTAGCCGATTTCATCAAGCTATTGGAAAAACGCTTCTCATAAATATACGATATGGCAAAATTGACTGTAGTCCCAACCCCTGTTGGTAACTTGGAAGATATGACATTCCGGGCGATCCGTGTGCTAAAAGAAGCAGATCTTATTTTAGCGGAGGATACCCGTACGACCGGCATCTTGCTGAAACATTTCGAGATACAGAACAAGATGCAGTCCCACCACAAGTTCAATGAACATAAGACGGTGGAGCAAATCGCGGCCCGTATCAAGGGAGGCGAAAATATCGCCCTTGTTTCCGATGCCGGTACGCCGGCCATCTCCGATCCGGGATTCATGTTGGTGAGGGAATGTGTTCGCCAAGGGGTAGACGTAGAGTGCCTGCCCGGAGCTACGGCTTTCGTGCCCGCCTTGGTAGCGTCCGGATTACCCAATGAGAAGTTCTGTTTCGAGGGGTTTCTCCCTCAAAAGAAAGGAAGGCAGACCCGGCTAAAAGAATTGGCTTTGGAATACCGGACTATTATTTTTTATGAATCACCTTTCCGTCTGCTCAAGACCTTGACGCAATTCGCCGAGTTTTTCGGTACGGACCGCCAAGTATCAGTATCCCGGGAAATCTCCAAATTACACGAGGAAACCGTACGAGGCTCCTTAGAAGAAGTAATTCAGCATTTTACCGTGAACGAACCAAGGGGTGAGATTGTTATTGTATTAGCAGGCTTAAAAGATAAAAAGGACAAAGAGACAGAAAAAGATGTTTAACTTAACAAGCAAAAAGAACATGAAGAAAGTATTATTAGTATGTGTCTGCACAGCCATGCTGGCCTCTTGTGGCCAAAATTCAGCGGATTACAAGAAACTAAAGGCTGAGAACGATTCTCTACGTATCGAGAATACGAAGAACACGGATGAGCTTAATGATATGCTCTCCACCCTAAATGATATTGAATCTGATTTTCAATCTATACGTGATGCCGAGAATTATTTGACAATCCAACAACAAACCGGCGGTGAGCTAAATCAGTCACGCAGAGATCAAATCAAGCAGAACATGCAATTGATCAGCGAGACCTTGAAGAAGAACAAGGAGCAAATCAGCCAGTTGGAGGAGAAATTGAAGAAAAGCGGTATTCAATCTTCCGCATTACGAAAGACGATCGATCGTCTTTCCTCCGAGCTGGATCAAAAGGCAACGATGATTGTCGCTTTGCAAGAGGATTTGGCAAAGAAGAACGTACGTATCCAAGAATTGGACGAGATGGTAAGTTCCTTGAATGAGGATGTGGAAAGTCTGGCTACTACCGCAGCCGCTCAATCCGAGAAATTGAACGCTCAAGATAAAGCCCTTCACACGGCTTACTACTGTTTCGGTACTTCCAAGGAATTGAAGGAACAGAAGATCTTATCCGGTGGTGGCCTGTTCTCTAAATCTAAAGTATTGCAGAGTGGTTTCAACAAGGATTATTTCATCTCTATCGATATCCGTGAGGTAAAAGAAATTCCTTTGTTCGCAAGCAAGGCTAAACTAAAATCCAATCATCCGGAAGGATCTTATGAGTTCGTAGAGGATGAAGACGGAAACTTGACCTTGAAAATAAATGACGAGAAGGCTTTCTGGAGCCTAGGCAAGTATTTAGTGATCGAAGTTGGATAATGATTTATAAAAGTATATTTATCGATTTGGACGATACCCTTTGGGATACGTACCATAACAATAAAGAATGCCTTGAAGAGCTATATACCGATTACCACTTTAATCGGTATTATGCCTCCTTCGAGGCTTTCTTTGATATTTATATGCCTCATAATCTAGACTTATGGGCCAAATACCGTTCGGGGGAAATAGACCGGCAAACCTTAATCTTGGATCGATTTCTCTACGTACTTCGTCCGTTAGGAATAGAGGATAAGAAAACCGTCTTATCGGTAAATAATGATTTCTTGCAACGCACGACCACCAAAACCCGATTAGTGCCCGGAGCCATTGAATTACTGGAATATCTCCGCCCTTCCTATCGGTTATTTATTTTATCCAATGGATTCCGTGAGGTACAATTCAAGAAACTTAGCAACGCAGGCTTGGCCCCTTATTTCGAACGGATGATCCTGTCCGAGGACGCTAATATACAAAAACCCCATAAAGGTATTTTCGACTTCGCCTTAAAGAACACGAACTCACGCCGGTCCGAGAGCTTAATGATCGGGGATAGCTGGGAAGCTGATATCATTGGGGCTTACCAATCCAAGATCGACCAGATATGGTTGAATCCGGAAGGATTACCTGCCGATGGATTCACCCCGACCCATACAGTCCGCTCTCTGGAAGAGATCAAATCCATCCTATAAACAGACCTTTCTTACAATGCCCATTATAGCATGCTTACGATGGGCATTATAAGCTCCTTAGAATGGGCATCATAAAGATCTTACAATGCCTATTCTAAGAACAACATCTTAACAGCTTATAAATAAATCGATTATTTATCGGCAGTCACCAGATATCGGCGAAAGCCCTCAGAGTATTCCGGATGATACCCGTCTCCTATCGAATCGGAACAAATAATAAAATATTCAAGACCCGGCACTTTAGCGCATAAGGACTTAGCCTCCTCCGAGCCTAAGACCATAAACGCGGTAGCATACGCATCAGCGGTCATGGCATCCGGAGCGACGATCGTAGCGCTAAGGATATCCCGCTGTACAGGGCAACCTTCACGAGGGTCGATCGTATGGGCGTATTTACGTCCATCCTTTATATAAAAATTACGGTAATTACCTGATGTAGCCATTCCTAACGGTTTAGGGAAGCTAACGATCTGCTCGAGTTCTTGATTCATGCCGGCAGCGTCATCCGTAGGCTTCGTGATCCCTAAGCGCCAATCCATGCCCGAGGGATTCACGCCTTTCACACGCATCTCGCCACCAAACTCCACCAAATAATTACGGACCCCTTTCTTCTCCAGCATTTGGGCTATCATATCGCAAACCGTTCCATCCGCCAAAGAAGAAAAGTTCATCATCAAGCGAGGATCGTCCTTCACGATGCGATCCCCTTCTAAACGAACTTTCTGAAAACCGATAAACTGACGGACACTGTCGATATGGGCAGGCGTTACGCTATCCTTCCGACTGAAGCCAAACCCCCAAAGGTTGATCAACGGGGCGCAAGTCACGTCGTAGGCCCCATTTGTCTCGGCAGATACTTCCAGTGCCTTCTTAAAGACTTTTTGGAAGAGCGTATCTACTCGTATGTCACGGTTCTGGTTCACCTGACTGATTACCGAAGTAGAATCAAAAGCATTAAACAGGTGGTAGAAATATTTCAACTGCTCGTCAATCTCCTTATCCAATGGTTTAGTATGCTCAAACTTAATATGATAAGGTGTATGAAGCCTTCCGGATACCTCATAGTATTGGGGAGCCTGTTCACAACTTATCAACAAGATATTAACAAGTAAGCAAAGGATGGAGAATCGACTTTTCATATTAGAACTCTGATGTAAAATGGAACTTAATATCCGGAAAATCCTGTTGGGCCATCATCAATACATAGCCGGAATCCGCTAAATAAACATCACGGCCTTCCTTATCCAACGCCATATATTGCGCCTTACGTTTCTTGAAATTCTCCAATGCCTCTTGGTTATCACTCTCGATCCAGCAAGCCTTATATAGGCTGATCGGCTCCCATTTACATTGAGCGGCATACTCATGCAACAGGCGGTATTGAATAACCTCAAACTGCAATTGTCCCACGGTACCGATAATCTTCCGGCCATTGAATTGATTGGTAAACAACTGGGCTACACCCTCGTCCATCAATTGCTCGATACCTTTGTTCAATTGCTTTGCCTTCATCGGATCGGCGTTCTCTATATATTTGAACATCTCGGGAGAGAAGCTCGGCAATCCCTTGAAATGCAATTCCTCTCCGGAAGTCAACGTATCCCCTATCTTAAAATTCCCGGTATCCGGCAAACCGATAATATCACCCGCGAACGCCTCATCCACCACTTCTTTCTTCTGAGCCATGAAAGCCGTCGGGCTACTGAAACGCATCATCTTACCGAAGCGTACATGCTTATAGTTCGCGTTACGCTCAAAACGACCGGAACAAATCTTCACAAAAGCGATACAACTGCGATGGTTCGGGTCCATATTCGCATGGATCTTGAAAATGAAGCCGGTGAAATTATCCTCATTCGGGTCTACCACACGCTCTACCGCATGGATCGGACGTGGCGAGGGAGCGATACGAATAAAGCAATCCAATAGCTCTTTCACACCGAAGTTATTCAGAGCGGAGCCAAAGAATACCGGAGCGATATCCCCATCCAAATACGTATTCACATCAAATTCGGGATAAACCCCCTCTATCAACTCTATATCCTCACGAAGCTTCGCAGCTTGCGTAGGATCAATATAAGTCTCGAGATCCGGACTAGTGATATCCTTGAATTCCACATTCTCCGTCACATATTGCTTACTCGGGGTATATAGGTTCAGTTTCTGCTCAAAAATATTGTATACGCCCCGGAAACGTTGTCCCATATCGATCGGCCAGCTCAATGGGCGTACCTTTATCTGTAATTCTTCTTCTATCTCATCCAGCAAATCAAAAGGATCTTTACCATCACGGTCCATCTTATTGACAAAAACGATCACCGGAGTCTTACGCATACGGCAAACCTCCATCAACTTACGAGTCTGCGCCTCTACTCCCTTGGCGATATCGATTACGATAATAACGCTATCCACCGCCGTCAAGGTACGGAACGTATCCTCGGCGAAATCTTGGTGGCCCGGTGTATCCAAGATATTAATCTTATGATCGGAATAATCAAAAGCCATTACGGAGGTAGCTACGGAGATACCGCGTTGCTTCTCAATCTCCATCCAGTCGGACGTGGCAGTCTTCTTGATTTTATTAGACTTCACCGCTCCCGCTACATGGATAGCGCCACCAAATAACAATAATTTCTCGGTAAGCGTAGTCTTACCGGCATCCGGGTGGCTGATTATGGCAAACGTTCTTCTTCTTTCAATCTCTTCTGAATACTGGCTCATTCTATTTTATATGTATATATTGTTATCAGTTACACTTTGTTATTCATGCAGTAGGCCAAGCTAGTCTCCCAATGGGGAATCGTCAGTCTGTACGTGCTTTTTATCTTACCTTTATTCAATACGCTATAATGCGGCCGACTGGCCGGTGTCGGATAATCCTTGGTCTCTATGGGTATCACCCGGTTATTCATACCTGCTATTTGCAAGATCTTTACCGTAAAATCATACCAGCTACACACCCCCTCGTCCGAGAAATGATAGATACCCGGTATAAATTTACCCGCCTCGGCACGTTCCAGCACGGTAAGCATAGCGACCGCTAAATCTCCGGCATAAGTAGGCGTACCCACTTGGTCGAATATGAAACGCAACTCATCCCGCTCCTTTCCCAAACGCAATACCGTCTTCATAAAATTGTTTCCATACTCGGAATACAACCAAGCCGTACGGATAATCACGGAATCCGGACACACCTCCATCAAGGCCTGCTCTCCCGCCAGTTTCGTACGTCCATATACGGAAACAGGACAAGTCGCATCGCTTTCCAGATAAGGACGGCAACTCGTTCCATCGAACACATAATCGGTAGATACATGAATCACCTTCGCACCTACGGCATGAGCGGCCTCACCTAAGTTCCGTACCGCATCCCGGTTGATGCGCATACACAAATCCTCATGCTCCTCCGCTTTATCCACCGCTGTATAAGCGGCGCAATTCATGACATATTGAACATCATTTTCCAAGACATATTTCCGGACGGCCTCCTTGTCGCAAATATCCAACGTATCTATATCCGTAAAAAGAAAATTATAGCCGAGATACTGGCTGATACGAGCGTGGATAGAACTTCCCAATTGACCGTTCGCTCCGGTTACCAAAACTGTCTTCATGTCTATATCTATTATTAATCCTCTAGTTTAAGTTCCCCTTTCATATCTTCCCGATATTTCTCGGCGAGCAACGCCAAGAAGGAGCTGATTTGTTTAATACCCTCTAACGTCTCCGCACTCACCTCTTTCCCTTGCATACGCAAAAGCAGATAGCCATATACGGCAGCGAAACAAGTTTCCAGCTCCGGCAGATCCTCTCCACCCGATTTAGCCCGGAGCTGTACGATATAAGGAAGCGTCTTATAATAAGCCGCGCTATAAACCATCTCTTTCGGAGATTTCAAAAGACGGAGATGCAAATCGGTCAAAGTAATAATCACATTCTTGTTCAATTGGATATGACCTTTCTCCATCACCCCTTCGCTACGCATCATCTCGATCAATTCCTCGTACCATTGAGCGATTTCCTTCTTCACCTCCTCGGGCTGGTCGTAATGGGCGATCACCGTGCGGTTGATCGAATCCATATCGAACTTATTCGCCCGGATCAAGTCCTCAACCTGCCACATATAAAGCAGATATTCAGCGATATTCTCTTTTCTTTTTTGTCTAGCTATTATCATATCGGCAAAGATAAACTATATTCCGATAACGCTTGATAAAAATCCGCGTCTTTAACGCCTAACTGCCGGCAAGCCAAACGTGCAGCATTCAGATTGATCAAGAAATAGCGATTGGGAATCCGTACCGGATAGTCTCCGTAGCGAGTATGCAAAAAAGTCTGCCCGTCTTTCTCCACGACCGGATGTTCCTCAAAAGGGATAGCGGTGATATCGCTCCGGACGTCCCCTGCCAACTGACTGACAGTATCATCACCTCCAAAATAAATCAATTTCCCTTCCCGCTCAATAGAAACGGAGAAAGACTGATAAGTGGATAAATAGGCCTCCGGAGTCGCATGATCCGTCTCGGTAGACCAAGATAAATTCGTCAGGATGGCGATATGCGGACGATAGAATTCCAATTGGAAACGCTTGTCCAAGGCAGAGGTGATATGCTCATCTCCTTCGATCAAAGCGATACGTGCCTCATAACTCAAATGTACCCGATTCGGAAGCGAGTCCACCTTGCTAGTCAACGCATAGTCGAACGCCAACTTTTGCCGACGCAACGCACAGACCATCATGGAAATAATTGTCTTCTTTCCACGACTACCCGCCACAACAACCCGAGTTTTCGACCGAGTCCGTTGAAATATAAATTCCGGAATAGATTGGATTAACATCCCCAATTCCTTCGCACGCAATAATTCCGGGTTATCTTGCTTTACTTTAGCACCCAAAACCACCGAGTGAATATCTTTTATTAATTTCTCCGGAAACCACCCATCCCCATAACAGGTACAGCCCGCGTTATGAAGTCTTCCTATCATCTCTTCAGTCAGACCACAACCGGAAGCGCTTACCTCATATCCTTTTTCTCGAAGTGCTAGGGCTAGATCTAAAACCAAAGGTTCGGTTACGGAGATCAAATGAACTTTTCGCATCGTTTTGATTTTAGCGCAAAAGTACGACTTTTATAAATACCTTCGGCACAAAGAAGTGAAAAATTAGATGCCCTCGATATGTTTAATGGTCGTAGTGTCTTCTTTTCGTGAAGCCTCGACCAGCCTTTCCTTCGAGATTATAACCGGAGTATGTATAAATTCCGGAACATTAAACGAGAACAGGGAGCATTCATAATAATCCGGAGACGCTTGCGGTAACAAGAAAGGTTTACCGCACTGCCCCCGCTCATTCACATGTACCAAATACGGGCGTGTGAAAAGCCCATCGTCCCGGCGGCTGGAAAAGACAAACCAACGACTATTGCCGCTCCAAGAATGATAGCTCTCTACATCCGGGCTATTCACTTCCGGCAAAGAATCGATTGCCCCGGTAGACAGATCCAGCATATACAAATCCGCATCCTTATGCCAAATAGAGAAATTGCCATAATCGGACACCGTATAAAGTAGCCGCTTCCCATCCGGGGAGACTCTCGGGAACTTAACACTCCGGCCCGCTTCCCTCGCATTATATAAGGTATCCACTTGGGTTCCAATCGAACCGTCTTCCGGATCAAAAGCGACTCGTAGCAGGTTATACCGGACATCCCGATAATTTTCCGGCATACAGACAGAATCCGCCGAACAGAACAGCAGATAGTTACCATCCTGAGTAAAAGTGGGAAAAGTCTCATAACACGCCATGGAAGCCAATAATGGCGAACTGAATACCCTCTCCTTCTCCGTGTCATAGATCAGCACGTCCGATTCCACGTCATATACCTCAATCCGATTCTCATCGGAAAGATGGAAGTCTTGGTGGGTCTCATTGGTAGAAAAAGCGACATACCGGCCGGATGGATGCCAATACGGATAAACGAACGAAGCCGGCTTACCGTCCCGTTCCAACGCAATCTTCTTTACCTGCCGATGATCAATCAAGTAAGTCCCATTATGAGAACCCCGCTGATGAAAAAGCATTTGTTCCCCTTGTCGCTCACAAAAGGCATGGCAGTTCATACAACTATTATTTGTCGATTGGTTATCAAGAATAGACTTTTCAACATAGTTTTCAACACATCGTTTATAAATCCCCATCTCGTTCCACATCCGATATCCGGGAAAAATACGGCGATACACCAAATAAGCGTCAACGGAATCTCTTGACACATAGATAGGGAAACTCATTTGTTTCCAATCACTTTGAGGTTCTCGAAAATAAACCGTCACATCTATTTGTTTTCCTTGTGCGTCCTGCGATAAGACCTTCCAATCCGTTTCCGGCAGGTTGAAAACACCATGATCGGCTGCGATTATCAACTCCCTATTCATAGTTTTCAACCGAGTTATCCCCTGTAGCTGTTGATTAACCAACTTGAAATTGGGAGGGGCCATATTGACCGGTACAGTAACTTCCCTGTAATCCGGAAACACGTCAGTTTCTCCTTGTTCCGCTTGCGCAGGAACTTCCGGTCTACAAGCCACAAGTCCCAAAAGACAACCTATAATCCAACAGATAGATAATCGCTTCATTATTCTTCTCCTTTAAAGATCTTGAAATAGTAATAATACCAATAGGTATCTCCAAATTGTCGATACATCGAGGACACATCCACTTGGTTGGCAGATCGTCCCAAAACCTGCTTGAATTCCCGGTATCGATCTACGATCTCCGGCTGTATGGAATAGGAGGAAAGCGATATACTGTCTTTGTCCGCCAACAACAATCCGGCTTCTTGGAAATGCCGGGGTATCGGTTCCCCCTTCATGAAAGGTGTCTCTTCCAAGAATCGGCCAAATGCATCCAGCTTCTTACCCAACAAATAATAACATCCCCGGTATTCCCAACCGATCCGATGATCCGGAAGATTGTATCCACTCCATAAGGAATCGACAGGTACGGACAAACTCAGTCGATCTCTTTTCTCAACAGGCATATATTTGTCACTCAACTCCGGATCTTTATCCATTAATTCCGGATGTACCAGATAGATAGCATAACGGCAAGCCCAATCTTTATAGAATGGCATAGCGGCAAGCAAGTCCAAATATTTCTTGGCCAGCGCCACCTCACCCCTAATCAGACAAACTTGCACGAAACGTTGCATCATGCGGGCACTCCCTTTACGTTTGGCTTGCGTAAATCCGTCCATCGCAAAGCTTTCAGACAAAGAGACATCGCCAACAAGAAAATGAACATCGCTCAATAAACGATCCATGTAAAAGGTCTGATTCCAATCGGCACATAAGCTTTTCGTTCCTTTCTGATCGAAAGTAAACATCCGGTCGGCCAATTCTCCCTTATGGGCCAACGACATATTCAAATAGTTTAAGCTAACATAATTATAGATCTGCTTTCCCCGGTACTTATCAATAATGGCGTCCCATTGCCTCTCCCGGGCTAAGAAAGAGAGCTCGTCAAGCATCATGCGTTGCGCATGCCAAGGTTCCGGCAGGCAAAACCGGATGGATACCAGCGCCGTGATCAGACAAACAACAAGGGCTACCCGATCCATCCATTTACTCTTCTCGCCAATCACCGGAACAAAGCGAGCAAATAAAGCAACACCGACAATCGAAAGGGTAAAGAAAGTCCATACACGATACATATAATAATGAGGTAATCGCTGTATCTCCAGATAGGCTTCCGGCATCCATCCATCAGACAAAGGTACAGGAATCCCTAACCATCCGCTAAACAAATAGATAAAAAGCGCTGGGATCAAGCAGGCAGCGGCGGCCAATCTTTGCCGCGACGTTTTGTAGCGGAGTAAGGCTAACAGCGTATATAAGAAAGCGTAACAGACCGAAAGAAGCCCGGTCAGCCCACATAAAAAAAGTGTAGAGGCAATTCCGTATCCGGCAATAGAACCCGCCCGCCGCACCTTTAGCGAGACCGACAAAGCTAAAAGCATCAAAACCACGCCAACCGTCCCGTCCACCAAATACTCCCCATGAATACTCATCTTAACCAGATACAGGACCGGCAATAAAGAAAGGAACAGCAGGTAGGTCTTGTCAGAAAAACAACGCAAGATCCTATAGACCATAAACCCGCAACCAACGAGTAAAACCGTATGGAGAACCACCGCCGACATAGGCTGCCGGTAGTATTGAATGATCCATTGCCCGGCGACAGCGCAAAATCCTCCCGGCTGAAAAAGGAACTCCCGGATATACCACCACTCAGGTATAAACAATTGCATCTCCTCCTGACCGACAAACACAAACACGCCAAAAAGCAGGAAATAATAAAAAATAGCAGCTGTCGAAAAAGACCAGAAAAGCGTTTGTTTCCAGTTCATATACTTAATAGATTATTATTCCACCAACCATCGCTCGATGTTACGGGTCACAGAGGAGAAGTTCACGCCGATCTTAAAAACTTGCCGTGGATCACTCGCAAAGGGAAGCGCATACTGTCTCTCCTCTATCTGGCGCAACGCCTCCTCGGCGGTGCCGTTCAGCTTGAATTCCATCACGTAGATATAGCGATCGGTCTTCAGAACGAGATCAATACGCCCTTGTGAGGTATGATATTCCACCTGCGTATAAAGTCCAACCAACTTAAATACGATAAAAAGCACGTTCCGGTAATGCAACTCCGTATCACGCTCCGGCTTCTGGCCGGCGATCACCTCATAGGGTGTATCAGCGAAGAAGCTTTGTAAACGGCGGAAGAACGCATCGTAATCACCGGAGCGTATCTCTCGTACGAATTGCCCGATCTCGAAAGGGGTCTTGGGGGCACTAACACTCGTGTAAAATGGAAGGAGATATTTCACGAAACCCTCTTCCACTTCCCGGTTCGGGAAACCTAGCCGGTAGATACCAAATTCAGGATCGTAATCCTTGATCGTCAAGTAACCACTCTGGTAGATTACGGGAACGGGATTTTTCGAGGCAGCATCGATACTGTTCAACACATCCGCATCAGTCTCCGTGTTCGCCATCTCGTAAAGGTCGTAATGGGTATGCTTGAGTAATTCAACGAGGTAAGAGGGCGTACCGGTCTCGAACCAATAATCTCCGAACTCCATCTTGGCGAAGGTATTCAATAGGCTAAAGGGATTGTATATTCCCGCAGACTTGGCGGTAAAATGGTATCCGTCATAGCGCTCCTTGAGTTTCTGGCTGGTTTCCTCATAATCCAGTTCCTGTGTCTCAGCCAGCTCCTTCAACTCCTCTTCTAGGTAGGCATGTATCTCTTTCTCCGTGATGCCACATATCTCGACGTAGCGATTGTCCATCGAGATATCCATAAGGTTATTCAAATCGCTGAACACGCTTACCTTACCAAACTTCGTCACCCCTGTCAACAAAGCGAAACGAATGGCTCTATCCATCGTCTTTAACACGCCGTAGAAAGGCTTCAACATATTCCGCAATTGCGTTTGCGTCTTTTCATCGTGCAGGTTTTGCAGCAAAGGCTTGTCGTACTCGTCAATCAATATCACCACGCGATGCCCGGTCTGGCGGTAAGCCTGTTCTATCACATAACTGAAACGTTCCTCCAAGGCACGATCCTGTTTCTCCGTTCCATATAAAGCCTCCCATTTCTCCAAGAACTCATTCAAGATACTAGTCAGAGCGGCAGTATCTTTATAATGACGAGCATTCAAGTCCAAATGCAAGATCGGATATACCTCCCAGTCTTTCTCCAACCGTTCCATCGCCAACCCCTCGAACAGCTCCCTCTTCCCTTGGAAATAGGCCTCCAACGTAGATAGCAAGAGACTCTTGCCGAAACGCCGTGGACGACTCAAGAAATAGTAACTTCCGGTCTTAGCCAACTGATAAATCAAAGCTGTCTTATCAATATAGAGATAACCGTCTTTACGGATCTTCTCGAAGTTCTGTATGCCGATAGGATAAATTGTCTGGTTCATAGCGATGATCGTTTAGATATACTTACCATGAACAAAGATAGACATTCCTTTTTATCAGAACAAGATAAGAACATATGATCTCAAAAACTTTCCTTGACAATACGCTTGACTGGCAGGAAAAAACGCTCGATCAAACGCAATTCCTCCCATTTTGAATAAGAACTAATAGCAGATCAAAATTATATGCCAGAAAACGCAGTAGTACTTACTTCGTCTACAAATATATACTTACTTGCCCGATGAAGTATATATTCTCCGGTTAAGTAAGTACTACTGCGTTTTCCACACCATATCAAAAAAAGGAGGTATGCCCAACTGACATACCTCCTTTTTTATATTAAGTTTAACTTATTAATATCCCGGGTTCTGTTCCAACAACGGGTTCGCACCCAATGACAATTGATGCAATGGATAACGATTGTATTTCTCATCGTTCGTAGCCTTATGATCCCACCAATCCTCTGTCACATATGCGTCCCAACGGATTAAGTCCGTGCGACGACGGGCCTCGCGCAAGAACTCTTGCATCCATTCCTTCAGCATACGGTATTTATCCAAATTGGCAGCGGTAACAGGATCCGGGTCGTTTCCACCCTCGAAGTTACGCTTACGGATGGAGTTGATGATATCGGCCGCACCATTCTTATCGCCCAAACGCATCTTACATTCCGCCAAAGTATAATAGATCTCTGTCAGACGAATTACAGGACAATCTGGGTTGAAACGTTCCTTGAACTCATCTTGATTAGGCAGAGGACTAAATTTAAGAACACGCACGCCTGAGTTCTCCTCTGCATCGGCAATCGTAGAAGTCAGATCCTTAAGACTGGCTACCGTATTGCCCACCTGGCTGATATGAGCGATCTGGTCTACGACATTCAAGACCTTGCCGGCATACTCGCGGGCACCCAAGCATTTGTACTCGGGGAAATCCGGGTTTTGCAACTCACCAACGATAAACATACCACGGTATTTGCGACCACCCTCATATACATACTGCTGCTTACGGATATCCTTGTCGTTGAATGTCTCGTATGGATTACCTACGTTAAACTTATACAAGTTACCCTCCGGATCGCGACTAGGGCATAGGCAAAGCCCATTATTACCACTAGCATCCTGCAAGCCCCCTAAGAAATCCTTGAAATTATAGGGAAGAGTGAAGGCAGTCAAACCACCATCCGTCTCACCTTTGGCATTCTCGGAAGGTACTGTCCAGATAATCTCCGGGCAAGTCTCATTACCCCAACCAAAGATCTCGGTGAAATGGTTGGCCAATTTATACTGACCATACTTTCCATCGATAATATCCTGACAAATCTTAGCGGCCTCCTCATACATCGGTTTATTGATATACGATTCAGCGTTGAAATACAAACGAACCTTCAAAGCCGCAGCCACAGCACGATGGATAACGTTCGTCTCGGGTGCTCCCAAGGTCTCCTTCAACGGAAGATTCGGCATAGATACATCCAACAAGGAGTCGATAAAATGGAAAGTCTCCACATCTGTAGCACGAGCCTTCACATCCTCCTTCGTAGATGTGTAAAGAGGCATACCACCAAACATGTCCAAACCATCCAAATAAAAAGAGGCAGCCAATACGTTCAACTGATTAATCATTGATACACGATCCTCCTCAGTCAAGCCCACCGATACGAAATCGATATTCTCCAAATCCTCCAAGGCACTCCACGACTGAGCCACACCCATCGTCGTCAAGTCCCATCCATCCTTCATCGGGCTCATATCATCCATAAAATGATGATGATGCATGTTCTGATAAACGGCGCCATCAAACCAGTCATTACCACGAGTAGGCACACACATAGCATCAGTTCCCACTTCCATCAAGCGCACACGAGCGTCGTTATGAGCTACCCACCAACGCCAATGCGTAAAAGGACGATTAAAACGCGACCAAATCGCGTCTGCATTCGTATAATACGTGTCGGGAACAACCTGCGAATAGAAGGTAGGATCCACATCACATGAGGTACCCAGCAGCAAGCAAGCAGCCCCGGCTACCATCCAATTTGTTATCTTGCTAATTTTCATTTTCTTCTTACCTTTTTTAGAATGTTACTTGAATACCTAAAGTGTATGTGCGGACAATCGGGTCACAGTTCCAAACCTTATCGGTACCACCTGTCCAGCCTGTGATATCTACCTCTGGATTATGTCCGCTATATCCTGTAATAGTCGCTACATTGCCGACAGTTCCATATACGCGCAGACGCTCTGCCCATTTTGTATACTTATTCAACGCCAATGTATAACCTAACGTAATCGCATCTATCTTCAAGAACGAGCCATCCTCCAAGAAGTAATCGCAAAGCTGCTTCACGCCGCGAATGTCCTTAAACTTCGGATCGTCAAGCGCCGGTTTCCAAAGATTCCACTGGCCGGCACCACTCTGTCCCTGGATACCCAAGTACATCGGATAAGTATTCAAGACATCGAAACCTATCCAACTACGCATATTAATACCCAAGTCAAAATTCTTATAAGTAAAGGTATTGTTCCATCCCATCATCACCTTGGGCAGATAATTACCGATATATTGTTTGTCGTCTACACTCTTCTGGGAAGCAGGTATAACCTCACCATCCTTATTGTACAAAAGGAAGTCTCCTTTATCGTCGAATCCAGCGAATTTCCACATATGGAACGCACCGATCTCTGCCCCCTCTTCAATACGAGCGGCATCGCCCGGCCATCCCGGTTCATCCATAGCGTTACCATCCATACGTGAATTGTTGCCATACATCGTAAGGATCTTACCCGAGTTATGGCTCATATTCAAGCTGGAAGTCCAAGTGAAGTCCTTATTCTGGATGATGTCACCACCAACCTCGAACTCCCATCCTTTACTCTCCATCTCGCCAATATTCTGCCATTGCTTGCCATTTGGATACGGTGGCTGTGGAACATTCACCTCGTAGATCATACCATCGATCTTACGACGATAGTAATCGAACTTACCATACATACGGTTGCCAAAGAATGAGTAGTCCACACCGATATTCCACTCCTTCTTCTCCTCCCATCCCAAATAAGGATTCACGTTAGAGCTCGGACCATAGACATAAGCCCAGCTTCCGCTAGGAAGCATCCAGTATTGGTCGCGGCTCAACGTATTAGCCATATAGGAAGCATCGAAGTCGTTATTACCTGTAACACCATAACCAAAACGAACCTTCAAGTCGCTCACCCAGTCAAACTCCTTCATGAACTCCTCGGCAGATACACGCCAACCTCCGGACAACGCCCAGAAGTTACCCCAACGGTTCTCGGCGGCAAACTTTGATGATCCCTCATGACGGATTGTGGCAGAAACCATATATTTGTCATTGTAAGAGTAGTTGGCACGAGCATACAATGCAAACAGGCGCTCTGTGATATTCTTACCTGATCCCATGGCAGCCTTACCATCTGTCAGATATGAACCCGCACCTAAGTCCCAATATTTCAGTCCCTCAACACCGAAGTCATAGTTCTCAGCATTGAAATTCTCTCCATTCTTCTCGAAATAAGAGTAACCAGCAACGGCATTCAAGCTATGGCCACCCTTGAACTCCTTCAGATATGTGAAGTAACCCTCAGATGTAAGGTGCTCAGTCTTTGAGAACTCAAGTTTAGCCCAACCGCCACGGTTGTTTGTCACCTCATCGCGGTGGTAACGAGAGCGGAACTGGTGGAGCTCCCACTGACGGTTCTCGTAACCCAATGTCTGAGAATAGCTCAATCCCTCAATGGGCTTGATGTTCAACTTCATTGTAACCTCAGGCTTGAACCACTTGTCCAATCCCTCATAGTCGGTCAACATACGGTCGGCTACGATATTATAGTCCAATGTCTCGCCAGTCCACACATTATAGCCTGTCGGGCTTTCCGGGTCAAATGGCGAACGAGTCGGGTTATTATACAACGCCTGCTTGAAGTTTGCCTTCTTATCCTCATCCGATCCATCGGAAGTACGAGCAGTCTGACGATAATCCACGATCGGACGGATCTCTAACCAACCATCGAACAGCTTAAAGTTTGCATTCAAGCGTCCACCATAGTCCTTACGGTTATCCTTAATCGTGATGCCTTCGTTGGTCTCATAGAAGAAAGAGGTGTACACTTGTGCGTTCTCGGTACCTAGCTCCAAAGAGAGGTGATGTTTTTGCGAGAAGTTATCCTTCTGCAAAAGAGCGTCCCACCAATCAGCGTTCTGCCCGTAATCAGTGATATTCACGTCCGTACGATTGCGATATTCATCGGCGGTCATCATATCCGGACGGCCATAGTTTTGTTTCTTCGAAAGCTCAGTACTATAATTCAATTTTACTTTACCATTCGTGTTAGAACCACTCTTCGTTGTGATCAAGATCACACCCGAAGCAGCACGTGTACCATAGATCGCACCAGCGGAAGCATCTTTCAGCACATCGATAGATTTGATATCGTCTTGGTTCAAGGCACGAATATCACCTCCCGGGAAACCATCGACAACGATCAATGGAGCCTTACCAGAGTTGATAGAGGTCAAACCACGCAACTGGATCGTGGTCGTACCATTGGCACTACCATTATTTTGCAAGATCAAACCGCTGATCTTACCTTGCAAAGAGCTGGTGATATCGGCACCACCCACACCCTTCATCATATCGCCGGCAGACAATGAGGTAACGGAGCTGGTCACTTGCTTCTTCTCCATCGTACCGTAACCTACGACCACGACCTCTTCAAGAGCCTGGGAATCTTCCGACAACGTAACATTTATAACACTTTGACTGCCAACCGGGACTTCCTTGGTCGTGTAACCGATATAAGAGATTTCCAAAACAGCGTTTGCGGGCACATCTTGCAACGTAACCGAGCCGTTCATGTCGGTTACGTTACCGATAGTAGTTCCCTTGACCAACACGTTCGCGCCGATCAACTCACCCATTGAATCTGAAACCTTAACCGTAATAGTCTTACCATTTTGCATGACCGATTCAACATTCGGTCCGTAGTTGTGCGAGGGTTCCACAGCCGCCAATCCTTGAAAGGAGGCCATACATAGGAATCCCGTGGTAAGCATCATAACACTTGGTTTGAACAAGCTTAAACACAATTGCTTGCTCTTCTTACTACATTTTTCCATCTTTATTATTAAATGGTTATAATTAATTGAGATTAACAATATTCAAACACCAAAAACCTACTTTCTGCTATCTCTGAGCGCAGTCCCTAATAAAAATGACTAGCTAAAACGTTGGTTTAGACTAGTCATTTTGATGGATGGGATAGTGCATTTGACACAATTTTAATATTGGATGTAATGTGTTGATTATAAGTCTTATTACTAATAGAATCGAAAAATGATTTAAATGAATGTTGCTTAATTTAAATTAATGGTTAACTTCGCGGACGACTAGTCTAAACGAACGTTTAAACCAGTCATTTTCACATTTATTATACTATTGAGTATGATAAAAACCATACCTTTACTCCCCCAAAGAAAGAATGCAGAAACCATGAAACTACAAATCATCGATACCGGCTACTTCTACGCCGACGGAGGCGCCATGTTCGGGGCCATTCCTAAAAGTGCTTGGAGCCGTCGCTATCCGAGCGACGAGACAAATGGTTGCGTGCTCGCCATGCGTAGCCTTGTCATAAAAACAGATGACGGACGCATCGTCCTAGTAGATAACGGAGCGGGAAATAAACACTTAAAACAACTAAGTTATTACCGCTTCTTCAACTTGGTAGACCTCGGCACGGAATTACGAAACCGAGGAATTCAACCGGAGGAAATCACGGATGTTGTCCTCACCCATCTCCATTTCGATCATTGCGGTTATACCACGCAAAAGGATGAATCTACCGGACATTTATTTCTCTCATTCCCAAATGCGAACCACTGGGTTAGCCGCAAGCAATGGGAGAATTTCCTTCATCCGAACGCCTTGGAGAGAGATTCCTATTTCATCGAGAATATGCAAGCCGTCGCAGACGCTAATTCCTTACGGCTGCTAGATGCCGACACATCGATTTGCCCCACTATAGAGCTACGCCTGTACGATGGGCACACTCCGGGACAAATTGTTCCCTATATCCATACGGAGGACCGGACCTTTGTCTTTGCCGGGGATGTTATCCCCCTTGTAGCCAGCGTATCTCCGGAATGGATCTCGGCTTACGATACGTATCCGATCACGTCATACAACGAGAAACTGCGCATGCTTGCCGAAGCCGCCGAAAAAAGGCAAGCGCTCATCTACTGCCATGACGCTTACATCCGCTGCACAACCGTAAAACGTGTGAATTCTTATTATAAGAAAGACAAGGAAATACCTCTCAAGAAGACGTTTCTTTTCCCTTAGTCCCTAGCCCTTTTCCCTTTAGACCTTAGGTGTTTCTTCCATATTCCTTAGACATTTCTTATAGAAGTATTCATCATCCACCAGCCGTTGCATGATCGTCTACCAACTGTTGGATGATCATGCAACAGCTGGTGGACGATCATGCACCAGTTGATAAATAGTCTATATATATAGACAAAATCCCTAAGGTTATCGCATCAAAAGTGTAAAAGCATTAGATAAAACGGCTAATTCTATTTATCTTTGGGCGGTGATACTGAATCAATTATTGTTTTACATTCTAAACTCTAAACACATGAACAGCCTAAGCAAACTAGCGCTCGTCCTGACATTTTGCACGGGAATGATCGCTTGCTCCGGTGGTAAGGCCGTAAAAGGAGATTACGGAGTAGTGCCTTTGCCACAAGAAGTAACATTGACGAACGGAAATCCTTTCGTCCTAAGTCCATCCACGAAGATATTTTATCCGGAGGGCAATGATAAGATGAAGAAGAACGCCGAGTTCCTCGCTTCTTATATCAAGGAAATCACGGGCTATGAATTAGCAACCGCTACCGGCCAGCCCGGTAAGGGGATCAGCCTCGTTATCGACCAAAGCATCCAGAATCCGGAAGGATATCAACTGACCGTTAGCGATAACGGGATACGGATCGCCGGAAGTACGGATGCCGGCGTATTTTATGGTATCCAGACATTACGTAAATCGATCCCGGCCACGGCCCAAGGGATGAACGTAGAATTACCGGCAGCTACCATCAACGACTATCCCCGTTTTGCCTATAGAGGCATGATGCTGGATGTCAGCCGCCATTTCTTCCCCGTGGATTCGGTAAAGACGTATCTCGATATCCTTGCCTTGCACAACCAAAATACGTTCCACTGGCATCTGTCCGATGACCAAGGTTGGCGTATCGAGATCAAGAAATATCCAGAATTGACACAGATCGGATCTAAACGCAAGGAAACCGTGATCGGCCATAACTCCGGAACATATGACGGAAAAGAATACGGGGGCTTCTATACACAAGACCAGATTCGCGATGTCATCGACTATGCCGCCGAACGCCATATCACGATCATCCCGGAAATCGATATGCCGGGACATCAATTGGCAGCCTTGGCTACTTACCCGGAACTGGGATGCACCGGGGGCCCTTATGACGTATGGGGCCAATGGGGAGTAGCCGACGACGTGATCTGCGCCGGAAACGAGAAATCCATGCAATTCCTAGAAGACGTATTGAGCGAGGTCATCGATCTTTTCCCGTCCGAATATATCCATGTAGGTGGTGATGAGTGCCCGAAGGTACGTTGGGAGAAATGCCCGAAATGCCAAGCTCGCATCAAGGCGGAAGGTATCAAGGGAGATAAGAAGCATTCCGCCGAGGAATATTTGCAAAGCTACGTGATCTCCCGCATGGAGAAATTCGTGGAGAGCAAAGGACGCCATATCATCGGCTGGGACGAGATCCTAGAAGGAGGCTTGGCCCCGAATGCCACGGTAATGAGCTGGAGAGGCATGGATGGAGGTATCGAGGCCGCCAAGCAAAAGCATAACGTAGTCATGACACCGAATACATATGTATATCTGGATTACTATCAATCAGCGGATACGGATCTTGAGCCCGATGCTATCGGTGGTTACTTGCCGTTAGAGAAAGTATATTCTTTTGAGCCGACAGCCGGTATCTCTCCTGAAGACCAGAAGTACGTGATCGGGGCGCAAGCCAACCTCTGGACGGAATATATCCCGACCTTCTCACAGGTAGAATACATGATCATGCCCCGTATCGACGCCGTAGCCGATATCCAGTGGAGCGATCCGTCCAAGAAAGATTATCAGACGTTCCTGCCCCGTGTGGCCCGCATGACACAACTTTACGATCGCTTGGGATATAATTACGGAAAGCATATCTTCGATATTAACGCCTCCCTGACCACCAATACGGAGAACGGAACACTCGACATAGCCTTGACGAAGTTGGGTGAAGGAGATATCTATTATACGGTAGACGGTAGCGATCCTACGATCGCCAGCATCAAGTATGAAGGCCCGGTACAGATCAACCAAGATTGCGAATTCAAGGCGATCGTTGTCCGTCCGAACGGTACGAGCCGCATCTTCTCAGAAGATATCTTCTTCAATAAAGCGACGATGAAGCCCATCACCTTGAAAGAGCAACCCAGCAAAGGATACGTTTTCAACGGGGCACAGGTATTGGTAGACGGCTTACGTGGAGGAAGCAATTACAAGACCGGCCATTGGCTGGGTTTCCAAGGAAAAGACCTTGACGCCACGATCGATCTAAAGGAACCAACCGAAATCCAAAAGGTATCTTTCAATACGAATGTGGTAAAAGGCGATTGGATCATGGGAGCCTCCGCCGTAACCGTAAAGGTATCCGACGATGGCAAGAATTTCAAGGAAGTAGCTTCCAAGAAAATCCCGGAGCTAACCCAAAACGACAAGGACGGTTTATATCCCCAAGAGATATCCTTCGCCCCGGTAAAGGCCCGCTATGTCGAGATTATCATCAACAGCAGCAAACTACCAAAATGGCACGGTGGCGCCGGAAGTCCCGCATTCTTGTTCGTAGATGAGATAGAAATCTTATAAGATAATGATACAGCGAGATGGCTGAGAGATACCCGCCATCTCGCTTTCTTATTTTAAACTAAATAACAAATATCATGATAAACAAAAACATCTTAATTCTTTCAGCCCTATGCTCCTGTTGCTCACTATGGGCGGATGAGGTTGTCGTGCGACATTATAATTACGCCGGCCCTTACGAGGTGAAGAAACCCTTCTTGGCAGATAGCCTGGATGTAAACAGTAAGAGATTCTCTGACAAGGAACTATTGAACACGACCGTTCCTTTCTGCAACCTTTCCCAAAGCGGACAAACCCTTGATGCGGCGTCTTCCGGAGAGCTGATCTTGCCAACCTCGGCCTCTTCCTACGCGCTACATTTGGTTTCCTTCTACCTGAATAGTGACCGCTATACAAAAGGCACCTTAAGGATCAATGGCCCTGAGATTTCAGAAGTCTACGTGGATGGACAACTCACAAAACTAACCCAAGGAGAAGCCTCGTTGACCTTGGAGCCGCGACGCTATGAAATCGTAATTAAATATTTATCTGAGAGCCACAAAGAGAATGCCTTAAAAGCCTCATTCAACCCGGAAAAAGACGCGGTGGTAACCGCGACCGTCAATCCGGAGAAACGTTATACATTAAGTGATGTATTTGATGGTAAACGTATCCAATCCGCCAGCCTGTCCCCGAATGGAAAACTCATTATCGTCTCCTATCAAGAAACCTATCCCGGTGGAAAGCAGTCCTCATTTACCCAGATACTAGACAAGGCTACCGGTTCCGTATTGGTTGAGAACGGACAGTGCTTACGCTGGATGCCTAAAAGCAATCTGGCCTATTACACCCGGAAAGGGATGAAAGGCACGGAATTGGTGACCTTAGACCCTACCAGTAAAAAGGAGAACATCCTTGCCAGCCAATTGCCCGAGGGTTCTTTCAGTTTCGGACCTACCGAGGACTATCTATTATTCTCCATACGGGAGAAAGGACCGCAAGAACGAAAAGAGATCCAAGAGATACTGGTGCCGGATGATCGCCAACCGGGATGGAGAAACCGTATGTTTATCCATAAATATGACCTGCGAACCGGATTGTTCCAACGGCTCACCTATGGACATACTTCTACTTACATCAACGATGTATCTCAAGACGGCCACTATCTGCTATTCAGTCGCAGGGAACCGAATTTAACGGAGCGCCCTTTCTCACGTACATATATATATAAGATGGATCTACGAACCATGCATGTGGATACCCTTATAAAAGGTGAGAAATTCGTAAGCCGTGCCGTTTTCTCCCCAGATGCCACCCAATTACTCGTTGACGCGTCTGGAGAGGCTTTCGATGGTATCGGATTAAAGATCAAAGAAGGACAGACATCCAATACGAGCGACGGGCAATTATTCCTATACAATATAGCAGATAAAAGTATAAAGCCGCTTACGAAAGATTTTGACCCCTCTGTCGATTCCTACGAGTGGAACGCCCTCGATAAACAAATCTATATCACGGCGAAAGATAAGGACCGTGTTCGCATGTATAGTCTAAACCCGTCCAACGGAAAGATTAAGCAACTTCAAGCCAAGGAAGATGTCATCTCCGATTACTCCATCGCCAATCAAGCTTTCGAAATGGTTTATTTCGGATTAAGCGCTTCCAATTCCCAAAGGCTTTATACCTATAACTTGAAAAACGACGCCTCTTCCTGCTTGATCGATCTCTCCAAAGAGATCTTGAAAGACGTCACTTTAGGAGAAGTGCAAGATTGGAATTTCGTCTCCGCCCAAGGGGATACGATTTACGGCCGTTTCTATCTTCCTCCTCATTTTGACGCGACCAAGAAATATCCGATGATCGTGAATTATTACGGAGGAACAACTCCTACGGCCCGGGTGATGGAAAGCCGTTATCCTTCGCATATATACGCCGGCTTAGGGTACATCGTCTACATCATACAGCCCAGTGGAGCGACAGGGTTCGGCCAAGAGTTCTCCGCACGCCATGTCAACGCATGGGGTAAACTTACCGCTGACGAGATCATCGAAGGCACGAAAAAGTTCTGTGAGGAGCATCCTTTTGTCAACACGAAGAAAATCGGTTGCATGGGGGCTTCATACGGAGGTTTCATGACTCAATACCTACAAACAAAAACAGATATATTCGCGGCGGCCATGTCTCATGCGGGAATCAGCGACATCACCAGCTATTGGGGAGAAGGTTACTGGGGATATTCATACAGCTCGTTGGCTAGCGCTAACAGTTATCCATGGAATGCCCGGGATATGTACACTTTACAAAGTCCGCTGTTTAACGCAGACAAGATCAATACCCCGATCTTGTTCTTACATGGAACCGCAGACACGAATGTTCCGATTGGAGAGAGCATCCAGATGTTTACCGCATTAAAATTATTGGGTAAGCCTACAGCGTTTGTCCAGGTAGAAGGAGAAAATCACCATATATTGGATTATGACAAACGAATATTGTGGAATAACACGATTTACGCATGGTTCGCTAAATGGCTGAAAGACCAACCCGAGTGGTGGGACGCATTATATCCTCCCAAAAGCCTATAGGAGTTAGAATAGTTCACTTTATTCACACATATTTAAAGAGTATCTTTAGTTAGATACTCTTTTTTATTTAAATACATTAGATAGTATTCATGAAAGAACTTAGTTTCCGGAGAACTAAATCAATTCATCTCTTGGCATTTATTAATTATTACAAATATTTTAATAAATCACAAAGCATACAATCTATATAAACACCTACTGTATCTAATTGTATTATTTACATTAAGTGCTTTGTTTTGAACTTTATATTGCAAATATAGAAGTATATTTGCAATAAACAAGCGTATTGGTGTTAAAAATGAATTTGTGTAGCAGTTTGTAAATATTGCTTGCCTTGGGTATGTGTTAATTTAGTGCATTATGGTATTAATATATGATGTTAATATGCAAATTGTTTTTAACTCAATCCCGCATCAATGCTAAAAAGTAACACCAAAAACACCTTGCTCTCATGAAGTTCTCCGGAAACTACGTCGCTCTACTAAATGGCAGAAATTGATTATAACAATCTATTTATTAACAAATTAAACAAAAAGTATGTATCTATGAAAAGGTTGACTTATCTTTTACTATGCTTGTTTGCAAGTATAGCGTTCGCAACAGCACAGACCGCGAAGGTGACCGGTACGGTTATCTCGGCGGAAGACGATGGACCTATCATCGGAGCCTCTATCGTAGTAGCAGGAACTACTATCGGAACGGTAACCGATCACAATGGAGCGTTCACACTAGATGTTCCTTCCAATGCCCAAAAGCTAATCATCTCTTACATCGGTATGAAATCTGTAGAAGTAACAGTAAAACCGATTATTAAAGTTAGCATGGAATCAGACTCGCAGAATCTGGATGAAATTGTAGTAGTTGGCTATGGTACACAAAGAAAAAAGGATGTAACAAGCGCCATCTCGAAAGTTGGGGGTGAAGACCTAGCTAACTTAGCGGCACCTTCATTTGATACCCAATTAGCAGGCCGTGCCGCCGGTGTACAAGTAACGACACCCAGCGGCGTGTTGGGTTCCGGCCCTCAGTTTAAAGTACGTGGTATGAGCACCATCTCCGCAAGCTCACAACCTTTATTCATCATCGATGGTATGCCATTGGCGGTAGGAGACAACAGTTCCGGATCCACCGGTATGGGTATGTTGTATGCTGAATATAACGCCATGTCGGATATCAATCCGAACGATATCGAGTCGATCGAGATCTTAAAAGACGGTGCCGCTACGGCTATTTATGGTTCCCGTGCGGCAAACGGCGTTATCTTGATCACAACGAAAAAGGGCTCCAAGGGACGCACCAGCGTAAACTACGATGGTTATATCACAGCGGCCAGCCCGGCTAAATTGCATGACCTGTTAGGAGCGAAGGATTTCGTCACTATCGCTAACGAGAAATACGAGAACTGGGGTATGAAGGGACAAGCCGTATACGACCCGAACGGCCCGGATACCAACTGGAACGACTATATCTTCCGTACGGGCTTCCAGCACAATCACAGTTTGTCTGCCAGCGGCGGTACCGATAAGAGCCAATATTACGTATCGCTCGGTTTCACGGAGCAGGAAGGTATCGTACGTGCCAACGACTTGAACCGCCTGAGCTTGAAAGCAGACTTGACGCAGCAGGCTACGAAATGGTTCCGAATCGGATTGAACGGACAAATGACACGCACGATCATGAATGGTGTCATGAATGGAGAAAACTCCTTAGGCGGTGTAGGTTTCGCCGGAACCCGTATGTTGCCGAACGTGGATGTGTACAACCCAGACGATCCTACCGGCTACAATATCGATGCGGAAAACCGCAAAGCCTTGGGACGTGGTGGCAACTTGAGTTATATCGATAACGGTGTGCAGAACATCGTATGGGCATTAGACAACAACGTGAATCGTACGACAAACACCCGTGTAATCGGAGGTGGCTGGGGTGAGATCACCTTTATGGATGGTCTTACGTTTAAGACACAAGCTGGCCTAGACATCGCTAACGTACGCGACTATATGTATTGGGATACAGAATCCGGTGATGGATACGGATATGGCGGTTTAATCGAGGAGGTAAACTCCACATACGCCACTTGGAACTGGCAGAACGTATTGAACTTCACACGCACGTTTAACTCGGTACATAATCTGACTGCTACGGCTGTACAAGAATATACACACAGCGAGACAGAATATATGGACGGAAGTGTCTATGAGTTGTCTGATCCGTTCTTTTCCGAGCATATCATCAGCAATACGTTCGGACAGAAGGACGTAGGTGGATGGAAATCGGAGAATGGCTTGGCTTCTTATATGTTCCGTGCGAACTATAATTATGATAGCAAGTATTATATCGGCGCTTCCATTCGTTACGATGGCCTCTCTAAATTGCCGAAGGATACTCGCTGGGGTACATTCTGGGGGGCTTCCGCCGCTTGGCGCTTGTCTCGCGAGAAATTCTGGACAGAAGCACCTGTCAACGAATGGTTCAACGACCTCCGCTTGCGTGCCAGCTATGCGACAATCGGTAACTCTGCTTTAGGCAGCGATTATCCCTATTTGGGAACGTATGGTGCCAAATTGGTAGGACCGATGGCAGGTATCGCTTGGAACGTAATGGGTAACAATAACTTGAAATGGGAGACAACCGAGACTTTCGATATCGGTTTGGATGGTGCTCTCTTCAATAACCGTATGACTTTCGAGATCGCTTATTGGCAGAAGAACTCCAAAGACCTAGTATTGCGAGTACCGACTCCTCCGACGATGGGTATCCCCAACAACTACTACTATGACAATATCGGAAAGATCAAGAACTCCGGTTTCGAGTTGACAGTAGGGGGTACGATTATCAATACGAAGGACTGGAATTGGCATTCGGACATCAACTTCTCTACCGTGAAGAACACGGTGAAAGAGCTGTATGGTGGAACGGATATCATCGACAACTATACGATCATTCGGGAAGGTGAATCTTACCAATCACTTTACGGTTATGATTATTACGGTGTGAATGCCGCCAACGGTAATCCGATTTGGAGAAAGGCGGACGGCTCTTTGGTACAGTTCGATACTTTCGGAGCATATGATTATGCCGAATACGATCCTTCCAACCCCGAAGATGTATCCAAACCATCGTTATTGACCAACGACGATCGTAAGATATTGGGTAAATCCATGCCGACTTGGTACGGAGGATGGAACAACACGGTTACTTTCAGAGATTTCGACTTGAATGTATTTTTCCGTTTCTCCGGTGGCAACAAGTTGATGAACGCATCACGTCAAAGCTCATTGCTGAACATGGATTTCGCAAACAACGGAACGGAGCTCTTAGGCCGTTGGGTATCTCCCGAGCAACCGGGTGATGGTATGACCCCGAAGATCGGTTACGGTGACGGGGCCGCGCTTTTCAATGACGGGTTCAGTGATTCTCACTTCGTGGAGAACGCCAGCTACCTGAAACTGGCTACACTAACCTTAGGCTACACGATCCCGAAGACGATCGTGTCCAAATTGGGTATGTCTAAGATCCGCCTCTATCTGCAAGGACAGAACTTATTCACGATCACCGGCTATAGCGGTTTGGATCCGGAGACACAGTCTCGTAATGGTGTGGATTGGAATGGTATGCCACAACAACGCTCGTTCACGTTCGGTGCTAACGTTACATTCTAATCACTTCGAGAAATTCGCATAAATAACAACTGTTGAAAACAATACAATTATGATATCGAATAAAATATATAAAAAGATTTTAACCGTAGCGTTGGGCACAGCCCTTTTCTCGCTACCGCTATTCACCGCCTGCGAAAGTGATGTGGTGGATCTGCAACCTATCGACAAGTTCTCGGATTTGACAGCTTACAGCACGCCTGATCGTTGTGAGCTATCCGTAATCGGTGCTTATGATGCCGCACAATGCGGTCTGTATATCAACACAGGCAACGGCCGTACACGTGGTTACCCTTTTGGGGCTGCCAGTATTTTACAAGGCGAGATGCGCGGGGAGGACATGAACCTGACCGCCGTGTTCTATGATTATACTTATTCCGCGACCTATAACGTGTCTACCGCCAATAACGTGGCGATGTGGGAGACCTCGTTCGAGGCGATCAATCGCTACAACATCGTAAGGGACGGCATCGAGGGAGCTGTTGCCAACGGAATAATCTCCCAAGAATTAGGAAACCAGTACAAAGGAGAGTTACTGTTCTTGCGTGCGCTGACGTATCACAACTTGATGATCCATTTCGCGCTACCTTACAACGTGGAGGGCAACAATAATTATGGTATGCCAATCTATCTGAACGCGGTAAGCGACCCTGCGCAAGTGGAAAACCAATTGCAAATCGGACGTTCTTCCGTAAAAGATACATATGCGCAGATATTGAAAGACCTCGACGAAGCGGAGAGCCTGCTTCCAGATGTGATCGAAGTCAACAAGATCGCCCGTGCGAGCAAAGGCGCAGCTATCGCACTGAAAAGCCGCGTACACCTGCACATGCGTGATTGGGCAGGCGTAATCGAAGATGCGAAGAAGCTGGAAAATAGTCGCTTCAAACTGGAGTCGGATCCCGCCACTCCATTTACCTCCTATTCAAATAACATGGAGTCTATCTTCTCGATCGCCAATAGCTCGGATGACAATGCCAGCGTGAACGGCGCGATGTCTTCTATGATGTCGGCACGCGACGGTGGCCGTGCGATGTGTCCGTCTTCTCCGATTCTTTACAATTCCAAGTTTTGGAGAGGTGATGACAAACGACGCAATCTATTACTCTATCGGGAGTCTGACCAATACTATTTCTGCGACAAGTATCAGAATCCGACTACACGTGAGGAATATGCCCCGATCATTCGTTATGCGGAGGTATTGCTGAATGAGGCGGAGGCTGCCGCACGTCAAGGAGACAAGGACTTGGCCTTGAAGAAACTGAATGAAGTACGCGATCGCTCCTTGGCGGATCCTGCCAGCCAAACGTATAAGGCAAATGACTTCGCCGACACGAAGGCCTTGACGGAAGCGATCCTTTGGGAACGACGTATCGAGTTCCACGGAGAGGGACGTCGTTGGGAAGACATTCACCGTTTAGCAGCGGACGACCTCTGTCCTTCCGGAGGTATCCCCGCTAAGATAGAGTACAACAACACGAAAGGGCAAGGTGCCTTCGTGGTAGGTGGTGAGGTGAAATCCGAGTGGTTCGGCAGTAACAAGGCGTTCATTCCATACACGGACAAACGTTTCATTTGGCCGATCCCGCAAAACGACTTATTACGTAACCCCACACTAGCCGCACAACAAAACGCAGGCTGGTAAACATAGACACACTCTTATTTTTTACTATGTAGGGGACATGAGAGGGCGAGACCGGGAGGTTCCGCCCTCTTTTCTTTTAAAACGTATTGACATAATAATTCACGGGAAATCATTATCTTTGCACTCTCTAAAAGAGGCTTATTCGTTATTTCGTGATAAATACTAATAAATCAACGATATGATTCTATTCTTTCAATCTTCAACAAAGACGGTGCTGGCTGTAGAGGCCGCGCACGCTTTCTCTCCTGAAGACACTCAAAAACTGGTTTGGTTGTTTAGCGAGGCAACTCCTGTTCAATCAGAAACATTGGAAGGCTGGTACGTAGGGCCACGCCGGGAAATGATTACCCCGTGGAGTACGAACGCCGTTGAAATTACCCAGAACATGGGCCTGACCGGTATTTCCCGTATTGAGGAATATTTTCCTGTTTCTTCTGGCGACGCGGATCACGATCCGATGTTACAACGTATCTACAATGGCTTGAATCAGGAGATCTTCACGATCAGTAAAAAACCGGATCCTATTGTCTATATTGAGGATTTGGAAGTGTACAACCAACAAGAGGGCTTGGCACTAAGCCAAGAGGAGATCGCTTACTTGAACGAGGTAAGCCAGAAGTTGGGACGTAAGTTGACCGATAGCGAGGTGTTCGGTTTCTCTCAAGTAAACTCGGAACACTGCCGCCATAAAATATTCGGAGGTGTATTCATCATCGACGGCGAGGAAAAAGAAAGTTCCTTGTTCAACTTGATCAAGAAGACTTCCGCCGAGAACCCTAATAAATTGGTTTCCGCTTATAAAGATAACGTAGCGTTCAATGAAGGCCCGACGGTAGAGCAATTCGCTCCCCTATCCGGTGACAAACCTGATTTCTTCGCCGTAAAAGATATCAAGACGGTTATCTCCTTGAAAGCCGAGACGCATAACTTCCCGACAACCGTTGAACCGTTCAACGGTGCCGCTACCGGAACAGGTGGTGAGATCCGCGACCGTCTGGGCGGTGGTAAGGCATCCTTGCCGATAGCGGGAACAGCTGTCTATATGACTTCTTACCCGCGTACGGAAGGCGCTCGCGAATGGGAGAAAATCTTAGACCCCCGTCCTTGGTTATACCAGACTCCGGAGCAGATCTTGATCAAGGCTTCCAACGGTGCTTCCGATTTCGGTAATAAATTTGGGCAGCCGCTTATCTGTGGTTCTTTATTGACTTTCGAGCACACGGAGAACGATAAGAAATACGCTTACGACAAAGTAATCATGCTTGCCGGCGGTGTAGGTTTCGCAAATATGCGTGATGCTTTGAAGGGCGATCCGGAACCGGGCGAGAAAGTGGTTGTGATCGGTGGCGATAACTACCGTATCGGTATGGGTGGTGGAGCCGTATCTTCCGTAAACACGGGACAATATACAAGCGGTATCGAGTTGAACGCCGTACAGCGTGCCAACCCGGAAATGCAGAAACGTGCGGCTAACGTGATCCGTGCGATCGCCGAGTCTGACGAGAACCCGATCGTCTCTATCCATGACCATGGTGCGGGTGGACACCTCAACTGCTTGTCTGAGTTGGTGGAGGCTACCGGCGGACACATCGATATGAGCAAATTGCCGATTGGTGACCCGACTCTCTCAGCGAAGGAGATCGTAGGAAACGAGAGCCAAGAGCGCATGGGCTTATTGATGAAAGAAGAAGATGTAGCCCGTGTAAAACGTATCGCGGATCGTGAACGTGCCCCGATGTATGTGGTAGGCGAGACTACTAACGACATGAAGTTTGTCTTCGAACAAGCGGACGGCGTAAAACCTATCGATATCAAGCTGGAATATATGTTCGGTAAACCGCCTAGAACGGTTATGACAGACCATACGGTCACTGAATCTTATCAACCGGTTGTTTACAAAGAATCCGAACTTCACCATTATTTGGAGAACGTACTTCAATTGGAGGCCGTAGCCTGCAAGGATTGGTTAACAAACAAAGTAGACCGTTCCGTAACCGGTAAGATCGCCCGCCAGCAATGTCAAGGTGAATTACAATTGCCGTTGAGCGACTTAGGTGCCGTAGCGTTGGATTACCGCGGGAAAGCTGGTATCGCAACTTCTATCGGTCACGCTCCCCAGGTAGCCATGGTTGATCCGGCCGCCGGTTCCGTTATGGCAATCGCCGAGTCATTGACCAATATCGTATTCGCTCCGCTGACAGATAAGTTGGAGAGCGTATCCTTAAGTGCCAACTGGATGTGGCCATGCCGCAACGAAGGTGAGGACGCCCGTCTATACACAGCCGTACAAGCCGCTTCCGATTTCGCTTGCAGCTTGGGCATCAATATCCCGACTGGTAAGGACTCCTTATCCATGACGCAGAAATATGGCGACGATAAGGTGATCGCCCCGGGTACGGTGATTATCTCCGCAGGTGCAGAGGTTAGCGATATCAAGAAGATCGTCTCTCCCGTATTGGCACAAGACAAGAATACATCCATTTATTATATAGATTTCTCTTTCGATACCTTGAAGCTGGGTGGTTCCGCCTTCGCCCAAGCTTTGAACAAGCTGGGTAACGAGGTTCCTACCGTGAAAGATCCGGAATACTTCCGTGACGCTTTCAACGCCGTACAAGACGCGATCGAGAAGAGACTCATCCTTGCCGGACACGATATCTCAGCGGGAGGTATGATCACCGCCCTGTTAGAGATGTGCTTCGCTAACGTAGAGGGTGGTTTGGATGTCAACTTGGATAAGATCTCCGAGAGCGATATCGTGAAGATCCTGTTTGCCGAGAATCCGGGTATCTTGGTTCAGGTAAAGGACAAGAAGGCATTCGAAAAGTTGATGGAAGAAGCTGGCGTAGGTTTCGCCATCATCGCCAAACCGACCGACGAGCGCCATGTATTGGTATCGAAAGACGGCATCCAATATCACTTCGGCATCGACTATATGCGTGACGTATGGTACGAATCTTCTTATAAGCTGGATGTAAAGCAGAGCGGAAGCGTTTGTGCCGGAAACCGTTTCGAGAACTATAAGATGCAGCCCGTACAGTACAAGCTCCACAAGGACTTTACCGGAAAACTTTCTTCTTACGGACTCTCTGCGGAACGCCGCACTCCGAACGGCATCAAGGCCGCAGTAATCCGTGAGAAGGGTACGCAATGCGAGCGTGAGACAGCTTACGCCTTGTATCTGGCTGGTTTCGACGTGAAGGATGTCCATATGACGGACTTGGCTAGCGGACGTGAGGCTTTGGAGGATGTAAACTTCATCGTATTCTGCGGTGGTTTCTCCAACTCCGACGTATTAGGTTCCGCCAAGGGCTGGGCCGGCGGTTTCTTGTATAACGAGAAAGCCAAGAAAGCGATCGACAACTATTACGCACGTAAAGATACGTTGAGCATGGGTATCTGTAACGGTTGCCAGTTGATGGCCGAGTTAGGCTTGGTTTATCCGGAGCACGAGAAAAAGCATAAGATGGTTCACAATGATTCCCATAAGTTCGAGTCTAACTTCGTTAGCTTGGAGATACCGAAAAACAACTCCGTAATGTTCGGCTCCTTGAGCGGCACGAAGTTGGGTGTATGGGTAGCTCATGGTGAAGGTAAGTTCGAGTTCCCCTACGAGGAGAAGGAGTACAACATCATCGCTAAATACAACTACGATGGCTATCCCGCCAACCCGAACGGTTCTCCTTGGTCCGTTGCCGGTGTTTGCTCAAAGGACGGCCGCCATTTAGCTATGATGCCTCACCCCGAACGTGCGATCTTCCCTTGGCAGTGCGGTTATTACCCCGCCGACCGTAAGGAGAACGACGAGGTCACTCCATGGATCGAGGCGTTCGTGAACGCTCGCAAGTGGATCGAGAATAATAAGTAAAAATAACGGGGGTTGTTTTTAGCGTTCTTTGAACCTTAAAAACAACCCCTGTTTCTATATCTCCTTAAAGTTTCTTGGTAACCGCCTTTTGATTGAACTCATCCACACGGCAGAATAGACTTTACAACGAATCCACGATTTTAATATCCAAGCCGGTACAGGGGGATTATCGGTAACCATTACTTTATACAACCGTAATATCCCTGCAACACCTCGCTAATATCTTTGCCTTCGAAATTAATAGACACAGAATTTAATAGAAGAATCATGGAAAGGTTATTTAAAATCAGAATCTTTACGGTTATGTTCTTTTTAGCCGTAGCTTCTATAGCAGCGAACGCTAAAGAAAGTAAGAAGGAAGGTGACAATTATCATGCGAAGCAAATTCTCATCGTAGGTTTGCACGATAACGTGAAATCAAACTATTTCTACAATGGGATGATCGCCGAAGAGACCGGTATGAAAGCGGATAGTATCGACCAAACGTATAATACGATCATCGCCGAGAATATCGCCGCATCCGTAAAGAACGGAGATTGTAAGTTTATCCCGGCAAACGCTACACAAGTGACCGGACAGGTACTGAATGAGATCAAGGTGAACGGGGAGAGCGAGGATTGCTATTCCGATCTTTCAGCCGTGCCGACCGAAGAGTTACAAAAGGTATTGGATAATGCCGGCGCTGATTATCTGCTGGTATTAAACCAGCATTATCTTAAATGGCAAGACCAACCGTTGCGCACACTTTTCCATATCGTCAGCTATACCCTATTCGATAAAGATAAAAACGAGGTATATCGGGGGAATAACTTCTTTACCTGTATGAATCTTGAGAATCCGGATAAACTCAGAAAGAGCAGCCGCAAGAGTTCATCCAAGATAGCATCTAGCATTATCAAAACGTTGGATGAGGACTAACCTTCTTCTTTATAGACACATTTATAATTTTCTCGTTGAGCCTAATGGATATCCTTCATTAGGCTTTTTTCTTTATTTAAACCTACACACGGATGTAATCTCTTTGCAAAACGGGACACTTACTTTTGCGCCGTAAAAGATATTTAGGTTTAATTTTAAAAAGATTGTTATGAGGATGTTTAACAAACGCATTACTTGCAGGTTACTTGCCTGTTTGTTATTTTTTAATTGCTTACCGGCTCTCCTATTCGCGCAAGGAACGCAAGCCATTATCACCGGTACGGTCGTGGATAATAAAGGGGAATCAGTGATCGGGGCCACGATCCAAGTCAAGAATGAATCTACCGGATTCTTCACGGGCTCTATCACGAACGATAAAGGAGAATACACCATCAAGCAGCTTCCGCTAGGTTCTCCTTATACCGTTACAGCTTCTTATATCGGTTATGGGGAACAGAAAAAGACAGGATACGCATTGAACCAAGGGGATATGCTTCGAGTGGATTTCAAGCTAGCGGAGGAATCGGTGGAGATCCAAGCTGTCGAGGTAGTCGCTAATTCCTTGAAGAACATGGTTCCGAAGATCGGCGCGGCAACATCTATCTCCGCTCAAAATATCACGAAGCTTCCGGTAAACGGCCGTAACTTCACATCCCTGATGGATCTCTCGCCATTGAGTAGCGGAGGAAATATCGCCGGGCAATTATCATCCTCAACGAATTACACCATCGACGGTATGACGGCTAAAGGAACCGTAGCGAGCGGAACGACTTCCGGCGCTTATACGATATCCATGGAAGCCGTCCGCGAGTTTGAGGTGGTAACCAATCAATATGACGTGACCAACGGACGTTCCGGGGGCGGTACCGTGAGCGCTGTTACGAAATCAGGAACCAATACTTTCACCGGAAGTGTATTCGGATTCGGTCGTGCCGATTGGTTATCCAGCTCCTATGATATACGGGGAAATAAATCGACTTCCGACTTCTCTACCTATCAATATGGTTTCTCTTTGGGAGGTCCGATCGTGAAAGACCGTGCGCATTTCTATGTCGTATGGGATCACCAACAGGATTCCCGTCCGATTTATATAGCGGATATCAAGACGGCGGCGGACGAGTCTCGCTATAATGTCACTCAATCTACGCTAGACCGTTATCTGGATATCGCCCGTACTAAATACGGAGTCTCGAATGAACCTCAATTCGGGGAGTTCGGTAAGAAGAAGCAGACGAACGCGGTCTTCGCCCGTATCGACTGGCAGTTGAACGCAACCAACTTGTTAACCATTCGCAATAATTTCATCAACGAGGATAATAAACAGAGCGAGAGCGATAACTCCAGTATCAATCTCTACGAGGTTTGGATCGATCGCAAATCGCATAACAACAGCTTACTCGCTACCTTACGCTCGGTATTAAGCCCAAAGCTGACCAACGAGTTGAAGCTTCAACATTTCTTGGTTTACGAGGCTACGACCCCGAACAAGCAATTGCCTAGTTCTAATATTCCGAGAGCAATCGTAGAGAACGTGGAATCTATTTCTGGTGACAAGAGCATGTACACTTCCATCCAACTTGGAGGTCAACGCTACGCTCCCGAACATTTTAAGGATAATGTACTTCAATTGGTAGACAATATGTATTATAATACGGACCGCATCAACTATACATTCGGAGCAGACTTCATGTACACCAATATGAAATCACTCTACGGTAGTGAGATGAACGGACGGTTTTATTTCACGGGACTGGATAATTTCGAGCATATGACTCCTTACCGCTATGCCCGGGAAATCGCCTTGGTAGATGATCCTACCGTAAAGATGAATACCTTGAACTCCGCTATCTACGGACAATTACAAACGAAGCTTTTCACCGGATTCGAGGTCATGGCCGGTATCCGTGCGGATTATACCCGTTATTTCAACCACGCGAACTTTAACCAGACTGTTTATGACGAACTAGGCTTACGTACGGACAACGTAATCTCCACCTTCCAGTTGCAACCCCGCGTTCAATTCACGTGGGACGTGAATGATAAACATCAAGATATTATCCGCCTTGGCGCCGGTATCTTCGGTTCGGATTTAAACAACTATTCCATGATCAACAATATGCTGTTCGACGGTACGAAGGTAGCGTCCGTGGATATACAAGGCAATCTGGTTCCGACACCGAATTTCCCGGCATACCGCAAAGATCCTTCTACCGCTCCGGGCGTTGATTTATTCAACAACCCGAATATCCAAAAGATCAGCACGATCAATATGAATAGTAAGGATGCCCGTGTACCGGTAGTATATAAGTTGAACGCCAGCTACACGCATTTCTTCTCCGATCGCTTGCGGGTAGGTATCAGTGCTTACGCCAACTGGGCACGCCATAATTATATGTACGTAGACCGTAATATGGTGGACGAGCCTTACTTCCGTATCGCCGCAGAGGGGAATCGTGGCGTGTTCGTCCCCGCCGAGAGTATCAATACCGAGAACGGAGCTACCGACTGGATGCAAGGACGTAAAAGTGATAAGGTAGGCCGTGTGCTGGAATTAATCAGCGATGGAAAAATCAACCAATACGCGTTCGTCGTAGATGGAACTTGGCGTTATTTCAAGGATGGCGAGCTTTCTTTCAGCTATACGTGGAACGATTCCAAGGATAACACCTCTTACAACGGAAACGTAGCGAATACAGCGACCCTAGCCTTGATGGTAAAAGATGATCCTCGTGATTTGAGTACCATGACTTACTCGGACAACCAATTCCGCCATAAGGTCGTATTCTACGGTACGGCTCCTTCTTTCTGGGGGATCAGCGTAGGCTTGCGTTTCTCCGGGATCGGTGGGACCCGTTACTCTTTAGCGGTTAGTGGTAATATGAACGGTGATTTCGTATCATCTAATGACTTGGCTTATATTTATGACCCGAACGATAGTAATACGCCTCAATATCTTCGTGAGGGTATCCAAGCGATCTTGGACAATCCGGAAGCAGAGAAGAGCGTAAAAGATTATATCCGTAAAAACTATGGGAAGGTTGCCGAGCGTAACGGTGGCGTAAATGGCTTCTACGGTACTTTCGATTTGCGCTTGAACAAGAACTTCAAGATCTATAAGACTCATTCCATCGAGGCCTCGATAGACTTTTTCAATTTCCTGAATATGCTGAACAAGGACTGGGGTGCCGGACATAATCTAGGCAAGCAGAATATCTACTCCATCAAGAGTTTTGACGCGGAGAAGAAGCAATACGTATATAACGTAAACAAAAACACGGGTGTATCCAATATGAACGGAAATCCTTGGCAGATTCAAATCGGCGTACGTTATAAATTCTAACTAACATATTCTATATTCAAATCATAAAAAAAATTACGATGAAGAGACAATTCTTATCATTCACGCTTTTACTTGCGTTATCCACTTGGATAGCGCAAGCCGCTACCGTAAGAGGCACCGTATCCGATACGGCAGGCAAACCGCTACAAGGCGTAGTCGTTACGGATGGTTATAATTTCACGCAAACAAATGAGCGGGGAGAATATAGCCTAGATTCGAATCTGGACAAAAGCCGCTTTGTCTACCTCTCCGTACCGGGTGACTATGAGATCGAGCAAACAAAAGGTATACCGGATCTTTTCTATCAGCAACTTGATAAAAGTAAGGAGATCAATGAACATGATTTTACGCTCACCCCTAGGAAACAGCCAATCGACGGGTTTGTCTACTTGGCAATCTCCGATCCTCAGACCATCGACGAACGGCAGATGAAACGTTTCCGTGAAGAGACCATCCCCGACTTGAAGCAGACTATAGAGCGCTACCAAGGAAAAGAGGTCTACGGTATGGCGCTGGGAGACATTACTTGGGATCGCATGGATTTATTCACTCCTTATAAGGAAGCGGTCTCGGTCTTAGGCATCCCGATGTTCTCCGTGATCGGCAATCACGACCACGACTTACGTTACCCGGCCTTATCCAATCAAAAGGTAACCGAGGAGAGCTATGCGGAGCGTATCTACGAGGATCATTTCGGCCCTTACAATTATTCGTTCAATGTCGGGGATGCACATATCATCACCTTAAAAGATATTGATTATTATAAAGACAAGAAATATGACGAACGCTTCGGAAAGGAACAACTGGAATGGCTGAAAAACGACCTGAGTTACGTTAAACCCGGGACACTTGTATTTATCAACGTACATGCCCCGGTATTCAACCAGACGGATAAAGGGGGAGGAAACGCCGAGGACGCTGAGAGCCTGAAAGAGATCGTCGGCCCTTATAATGTCCATATCTTCGCCGGGCATACGCATTTCTTCGAGAACAACCAAGTCACACCAAATCTGTACGAGCATAATATCGGAGCCGCTTGCGGAGCTTGGTGGGCCGGCCATGTAAACCGGTGCGGCGCCCCGAACGGTTATCTGGTCGTTGAGGTGAAAGGGAATGCCGCTACTTGGTATTATAAGGCAACCGGCCATGATTCGGATTATCAATTTAGGGTTTATAAGCCGAATGAGTTCAAATCGCAAGCGGATTACCTAGTGGTGAACGTATGGGATTGGGACCCGACCTACCAAGTTACATGGAGCGAAAACGGCATAGAGAAAGGTCGCATGGAGCAATTCGATGATGAAGACCAAGACTATATCGACATGCACGGAAAACCTTCCGGATATCATACATCGCACTTATTCCGTTGCCACCCTTCTGCCGGAGTCAAAGACGTACAGATCAAGGTTATCAACCGATTTGGCGAGACCTTTACTAAAAATGTAACACTCCCGTAATCAAATCGTAACAAGTGGCATTTACTTTTGTATCGATAAAATGTAGAAAACTCTCATTACATATTAATGTTAGAATCATTACAAAGGAACAAACCAAACCTTATTCCTAACTTTGAACGGCAACTCGGCTTTCGGCGGAAGGCGGTTGCCGTTATTTTTTTAAGGGTATATCCCATTCTTAACGGGAAAAGTTTCGAGTTCATTCGAAACTTTTGTACTTTTACGCAAAAGTTTCGAGTATGGACGATAGATTTAAGACATTAGAGAAGTATAACCTATGGGGTGGAAACGATTTTCCAACAGGCTATAAACGGCAAGATTATTTAGATAGGATATTATCCTACACCGGAAACAGATTAATCAAAGTCTTGGTAGGACAGCGACGTGTAGGGAAAAGCTATCTCCTTCGTCAGTTAGCTAGCCATCTCGCCAATAGTGGAGTAAATCCCCGAAATATATTCTTCATTAACTGTGAGCTATCCGCCTTCTATTTTTTGAAAACCAATGAAGATCTTGATTCCCTGTTTAATCTCTACTTAAAACAAATAAATCCTCAAGGTCGTATCTATCTGTTCATTGACGAAATCCAAAATGTAGAGGGATGGGAACGCTTCGCCAACTCATACTCACAAGACTATACCGCCGAATATGAGTTATTCATTAGTGGCTCCAACTCTAAAATGCTATCTGGAGAACTCGCCACGTTATTAGCCGGACGTTATGTGGAATTTGCCATCTATCCTTTTTCATACACAGAGTTTCTTGGAATCACCCAAAAAGAAAACAACAAGGTACACTACCTAGAATATATGCAAAGTAGTGGTATGCCTGAATTATACCATCTATCTCAACCAGAAGTACAAAGAAATTATATATCCGCATTAAAAGACACCGTATTACTACGTGATATCATACAAAGACAAAACATAAAAGACGCTAAGTTGCTTGAGGACATTTTTGTCTATCTGGTAAATAACGCATCTAATTTAATATCAATTCGGAATATCACCAATTATTTCAAGAGCTCGGGAAGGAAGACCAGCTATGATACGATCGCCTCCTACATTAGTTACATAGAGGACACTTTTTTGGTACATAAAGTCGAGAAATACCAAATCAAGGGAAAGGAGACCATCGCCGGGAATTGTAAGTATTACATCAATGACCTAGGTTTCAACAATTATTTATATCAAGGCTTTGGCTACGGCATTGGGTATAAACTAGAAAACCTCATTTATCTAGATTTATTAAGGGCCGGCTATCAAATATACGTAGGCAGCATAAAGAACAAAGAGGTGGATTTCGTCGCTATCAAAGGAGAGAGGGTTATCTATCTCCAATCCACTTATTTACTAATCGACAAAGAAACCATCGAACGGGAATATGCCTCGTTAGAGGCCATTGAGGATAATTACGAGAAGATCGTTGTCTCGCTCGATGATTTGCCGCTTCCTTCCAAAGAAGGAATAAAGCACGTACAAGCATGGTATTTATCCCATGCCATTCTCTAAAATCAAGGTTTGTTTTCGGATCTAGCCCTTCCTATAAGCTCACAAAAAAAGCACCTTGGCATTTTGTCAATTTGTAAACTCAACTGCCGGAGAATCACTTTTTTCGGGCAAACGTACAGCTTATCCCCAAATACGAGAAAAAATATTAGCAATCATTTGTCTTATACCGCATTAGTTAAAAACAGCCTTTTATCCTAGCGAATTTAATTCATCCTAATTCATATCCTATAGCTTATCCGGGCTATCTCATTGAGTTACGACAGGGATATAACAGGGTTACGATGCCCATTCATGAGTACTAACAACCCTATTCATGACTGTTTACGATGCCCAACGGCACTACTGTCGTTGCCAAACACGACTAGTCGCACTGCCTTTTACCACCTATCGTGTGTAAAAAGTGGTCCTTTTGCATGAAAAAGGCTATTTATACCCCTCCGATCTCCCCTACTTCATACCTCTCTCAAAAAGGGTATGTCACGATATCCCCCTTATATCAATCAAAAAGATCGAATACCGTCCATTTCACCAACAAAGCCCTTATCTACCTTTATCAACAAATAAGGGGAAACAGCGCAATACTGTCTCCCCTTGCCTTTGATCCGTTTCCATCCTCACGGAAGTACTTACGGATGAACTTTAATTTATTACTTTAGTATTAATATTAATCCATTCCCGCTTGTTCGCCCTCTCGGGGTACTTGGATAATCCGCACGGGAATGATTTTCGATTTATCTTTTCATTATTCCTTTACATGTCTTATTTAACGACCACCTTTACAGTCTCGTCGCCAACCGTTACAAGAACGATTCCAGCAGGAACAGCGATCGTAGCGTTATCGGAAGTGACAACTGTCTCTGCCAACGGCATACCCAATAAGTTACGAACATAAGCAGTCTCGCCTTGAGCGCCTTGGATCGTTACGGAACCGGCGTTGCCTGTTACTACGATAGAAGAAGTTGCGTTGTCAATAGACTCGTTACCGGTCGGAACCTCAGTACCCAACGTGAAGACCATAGCTTCCTCCTTAGAACCCAAACCTAACTTTCCGTTCTTAGAGTATACATACTTGTTACCTTTTGCCTTTGAATAGATAACATACTCGCCCTCTACAGCAGGATCAGCCAAGCAGATACCGAACTTGAAGTTATCCAAGCCAGCCAATACTTCTTCTGCCTTGTTTTCCTTAGCAGCAACAACAGCAGCCTTACCCTCTACAACCGTATTGATCGTATCAATACCCGCGATAGTAGCCGGACGGAAGATTACCTTAGCGACCTGATCCTCCTTAGTTGTACCTTCCAACATATACTTCTCGTTGAAAGAAGCGACAGCGGAGTTCTCATCGAAGATAGACATAGAGTCTGTAGCGTTATACATGAACATTCTCTCGGCCGGTTTCTCCTCGCCTTCAGCAACCTCAATACCCTTAGAGATATAGAAGTACGGAGTCGTAGCCTTGCTATCCGCCGTATCCAACCAGAAGATCATGCTCTCAGCGGAAAGGATACCCTCTGTGATACCATTCTTATTCAACTGATAGTTGATAGAACCTAACTGATCAACATCGTCGAAAGAAGCGTGACGAGGCTCAGCAGGCAATGTAGTCTTGTCTGAATTATCTTGTACCTTAACAGCTACGCTAGCGAAGCTACCTTCTGACAGGTTATATAATAATGCCTCGTTTGTTGAGAAGTCTGTACCTGTAGTAGAATTTACGCTTACAACTTTTGTGTTGGCAGTGATATCCTCATCAAATGAAACAGCCGCATCAGTTCCCATCATAGCGTAAGAACCGTCAGCGTTCACACGGAATACGAATTCAGCAGGTTTTTCAGATTCGTTTACCTTTGCGAATTTCAAATCCTTACCTAAGTAAGTAACGATATCATCTTTACCCTCTACCGGAGTCGTATAATAGATATTGTAAGTCGGAACAAACAATGTATCTTTCAACTCTACAATCTTACCATCTTTCAAACAAGATAATACAAGAGGTTGGATCGTGTAATTTACGACAGCATCTTTATCATCCTCTTTGATCTTACCTTTAGCCTTATTGATAGCCAACGTGAATGCATCGGAAGCCTTCATGCTAGGAGCCAACGTTTCAGTTGTTGTTTCGCCTTCTGTTTTCTTGTCTCTCTTAGCAAAGAAAGTCTTCTCACCAATTAACGGGGTCTTACCCGTAAATTCCAATTGGATACCAGCTTCCATCTCATCCTTGGATAAATCCAAGAAACCAGCGACCTTCTCAACCGGGATGAACTTAACAGTAGTAGAAGCAACAGATTTAGCCACTTCTGCCTCTTCACCCGTAGCAGCTTTCTTCAAGGAAGCGAAAGAAACCGCTTCTTTATTTTCATCTACTGCGTTAACCACCTTATACTCGCCCTTCACGTCAGACTCTTGCAAGCCTAAAGTAATCTCTTGAGCAGTTTCACGGTTCACCAACGTAAATGTATATTTACCGTCGAAGCCCTTCACGGCCCATTGAGATAAAGCAGAGTTGAAGTTTACGTCTTTAGCAGCCTTAGCGTCGAAAGCGAAAGTATAAGTTTCTTCAGCTCTAGCATCTGCCTTTACAGATACCGGAACCAAATATTTATGATACTCAGTCTGGAATTTATCTTTTTCGCTTTCATTGTTGCTAGTGAAGTAAACATTCACGTAGTTAGCCACACCTTCCTTCAATAAAACGGAAGCATCCAAATAAGTGCTAGCGCCTAAAGTAGCGGAGATCAATAAAGATTTCTCATTTTCCTTAACCGTCGTCACATAAGTCTTCGTATCTGTATCAGTAAAGCGCATAGCACCTACGTACACATATTCAGTTTCCTCTGCAGTATCATCCTGATTAGGATCTTCTATTTTCAGCTCATACTCACCTTCATTCGCCAACTTATCGAACTCCTTAACAGAGAAAGCAGCCTTATTCCTAGTGATCTTATCACCGTTGATAACCTGTAGAATGTAAGCCGGAGATTTAGCGCCTCTTACGTCATATTTTTTATCTATATTCAAAGCAAGAAGTTGGATATCCTCCGTAGCCAAGGCCTCCTCTACTCCTTCTTCATCTTTCACTGCTTTTTCCAATGCCTTAACAGCATCATCCTTACCGCCTACAACGAAATAAGTACCGGCATCTAAAGTAGCAGCATCGTCCCCGATCTCTACCGCATACATCGGTTTAGCGAAAGCGTTACCTTCCAAGTCTGTCTTAGCGTTGAAGCCGAAAGTGAAACCTTCCGTGTTGTACTCGTTCAACATAGCAGCCGTCATCACCTCTTCTTGTGTAGCCAAAACCACGTTGACAGCCGTAGCGTTCATCAAAGAAGCGGAGAATGTATTCAATTCACTTAATTTGTTCTTGTCTGTGATTAAAGTAGTCACAGTTTTAGAAGCCTCTGTAGTAGTAGCAGCGTCTGATTTAATTACACCGTCTTTCGTCAAAGAAATCTTATTGCCGTCAACAGACAAGGAGAAGGTGTACTGTCCACCAACCTTAGTGTAATTGCCAACCTCGAAAACAGAAGCCTCGTCAGGGTTTAAAGTCTCTTCTAAAGACCAAACCGTAGCCTTGTCCTTAATTGTTAACTTTTTAACTTTGTAATACTTCGTATCAGTTTGAGTGGAGGTAGCCTCATCGCTGCCTACCTGCAAATAGAACTTCACACCGTTCGCCAAAACCTTGTTCGTGTTCACGGCTTGATAAGTCGCAAACGTCGCTTCAGCGAAAGCAGGTGTTACAACTGATCCAGAGGCCAATAAAGCCGCTGTCATCAAAGTAAAAATCCCTTTGTTCATAATCTCTAATTTAAATATTAATAATAGTGTTAATTAAATATCTCCCAACTCTTTAATTATCCTTCGCCATACCAAAACGACTAGTCTAGACCATCGTTTAGATCTTGCGTTTTTGAAGAGGGAAAACGGGAGGTTCGTTTACGGAATCGGTTGTTTCGTAAAGGATAGGCTATCCTATTGATAAGAAAGAGAATAAGGGATGAAAAAAATAGCCCGGAAGGGTTGCAGGTATCAAAGAAACGCGTACCTTTGCAAATGACGAATTAAAACGATCGTTTATACTAGCCGTTTTATTAGATAAATCAGTCCTTGATATTATTGGTATGTATTACTAAAGCCTATTCATATACATCATATTCTTTAATGTACGTGTACATATATAATATAATTTCCAAAAATCCTCCTCTAGGTTAACGCATACTTGATTTCGCAGGCCGTAGAAGGCTTTCCAAGTGATCAGTTATTCACTTCCCGAGCCGTTAGTTAGCGGCTATATATAGCCGCTAGTTATTCATTCGACAAGCCGTTAGTTATTCACTTCAGCAGCCAATGGCACTCTATCAAACAGCTAGGCCTCCCTACTCCGATAAACAATCGTGCCCCAAAAGACTTTGAACTCACAGAGCATACACCGATAAGTCGGCACTAAGCAACCATTAACAGAAATAATGGCTAAAATAGGCTGGAATGACCGCACTAAATTCAAACGGAAATATATCAATTTTAATCTATTGTCATGATTTAAGGCTATCCCCCATGAATATCGGATGAGTCGGAATTTCTACTGCCTCATTGTTTTAGGAAAGTGATAGAGAGCAAAAAAAGGAGTTAAGCCATAGACTTAACTCCTTTTATCTCAGCTTTAGTCGGGATGACTGGATTCGAACCAGCGACCACACGCCCCCCAGACGCGTACTCTAACCGGGCTGAGCTACATCCCGCTTTTATTTTACGGGTGCAAAGGTAGTTTTTTTCCGTTAAATGCCAAAACTTTCACGATAAAAATCAAGAGACTCCAAGATTTTTTCCTTGGTGACCGATTGGTTGATACGGACATCCCCTACATTTTTCAGTAAAGTGAAGTTGATGATACCGCCCTCATTCTTTTTATCATGTGTCATTAACTCATATAAAGTATCGTAGTCCGTGCAGTCAAAGAAGAGCGCCGGATAATACTCTTTTATATAATAAACGACTTGACTCAATTTCTCCATCGGGAAGCCACACAGCTTATGCGAGAGGTAAAGCTCGCTCACGATACCCGCCGCTACCGCATGACCATGCAAGATCGGACGCATTTTCAGGAAAGACAAGCTCTCGAAAGCGTGGCCGATCGTATGACCGAAATTCAATGCCTTACGAATACCTTGTTCCTTGGGATCTTCCTCTACGATCCGCTCTTTCACGGCGACCGACTGGCCTACCAAACTATTCAAATACGAATAATTCATGGTGTCGATATCAAAAAGCATGACAGACGCATAATTCTCCATCGAACTAATCAACCCGTGCTTGATCATCTCCGCATAACCGGAAAGGATATTATCGCGATCCAACGTGCGCAAAAAATCGCAATCGATGAATACACACAAGGGGGGATAAAAAGAACCGACCTCGTTCTTCAACCCATTGAAGTTTATACCCGTCTTACCGCCAACCGCAGCATCGACGGACGCCATCAAGGTCGTAGGGATATTGATCGTACGGATGCCCCGCTTGAAAGTAGCGCCGGCAAAACCACCCATATCCGTAATCATACCGCCGCCCAAATTCACCAGCAAGGAGTTACGGGAAGCCCCCTCATTCGACAAAGCTGTCCATATCTGGGCTAATGAGACAAAACCCTTATTCATATCACCCGCTTCCATCACGAGAATCGGCGCCTTTTGAAAGGCCGGTATATCCTCTACCAAGGGAAAACATTTCTCTTTGGTATTCGTATCCATAAGGATGAACAACTTATCGTATTTTAGAGAGGAGAGAAAATCTTGCAGTTCCGATTTCAGGTCCTTGCAAATAACCACTTTTTGCTCTGACATATCTTTTTTATTTAAAACCTTAGACCACAAAGGTAAAACATGTATTCCGATTATCAAAACGACATAAAAAAATTCCTTCGGATGGAATTCTTATTCGATCCGAAGGAATCTATCATTAAGTCCGAAAGAAAAGTCAATTTCTTCCGAACCGATTTTACTGTACTCCAACAGCCTCTTTCACAGCGCCAACCGCAATGGAAAGGCCCTCCATGTTCTTACCGCCGGCCGTAGCGAAATGGGGTTGTCCACCACCACCGCCTTGGATATGCTTAGCGGCCTCTTTTACGATCTTACCGGCATGCAAGCCCTCTTTCACCAAATCATCGCTTAACATAAGCATGAGCGTGCATTTGTTATCGTCTATGATACCGGCAACAAAGACAAAGCTATCGGTTGTCTCCGCCTTGATCTGGAAAGCCACGTTCTTCATAGCGTCCGCATTTGCCTTACCAACGAACTGCATAACCTTGATACCATTGCTCTCCGAAGCTTTCGCCACGATCTCCTCTTTCAAACGCATAGACTTCTCACGGATATAATCCTCGATCTGTTTCTTCATCTCCGCGTTCTCCTCGATAGACTTTTTCATCGCTTGCGCCAAATTCGGCATATGGTTCATCAACGCACGCAACTCACGGATCAGATCTTGCTGGGCATATACGAATTGCTCGGCGCCCTCGGCCGTAACCGCCTCTATACGACGGACACCTGCGGCGATAGAGCTCTCTCCTATCACGTGCAAAGAACCGATCATACCGGTTGCCGGGATATGCGTACCACCACATAGCTCCACGGAGCTTCCGTATTTCACGACACGTACCTCATCGCCATATTTCTCACCGAACAAAGCCATAGCCCCTAGCGCCTTTGCTTCGGCGATTGGCATATTGCGATGCTCTTCCAACGGGAAGTTCGCACGGATCTTCTCTCCAACCAATATTTCCACCTTACGGATTTCCTCGTCCGTCACTTTCTGGAAATGAGAGAAGTCGAAACGTAAAGAATCAGGCGAAACATACGAACCTTTCTGCTCTACGTGCGTACCTAATACCTCACGCAACGCCTCATGCAAAAGGTGCGTGGCAGAGTGGTTACACTCACACTGGATACGCTTTTTCACGTTGATCTTCGCGGTAAATGTAGCCGTTACGTCCTTCGGTAGTTTAGTAACCAAATGAACCGGCAAATTATTCTCTCGTTTCGTATCGATCACGTCGATCTTCTCGTCGTCGGCGATCAACCAACCCGTATCACCGACCTGTCCACCCATTTCCGCATAGAACGGGGTTTGATCCAGAACGATCTGGTATAATACTTTATTCTTTTGTTTGATCTGGCGATAACGCAAGATCTCTGCCTCGCATTCGAACAAATCATAACCCACGAACTTACATTCACCCTCTTTCAGCGTGATCCAGTCGCCTGTCTCGATAGCGGCGGCGTTACGGGCACGCTCTTTCTGCTTCTGCATAGCCTTATTGAAGGCCTCGATATCGGCTTCCATGCCGTTCTCACGAAGAATCAATTCCGTCAAGTCCAACGGGAATCCGTAGGTATCATATAATGTAAAGGCATCTACGCCATTCAAGACTGTCTTGCCCGCAGCCTTCGTCTCCTCCATTTTCTTATCCAGCAAACGGATACCGGTTTCCAAGGTACGAAGGAAAGATTCTTCCTCCTCCTTGATAACCTTCTCAATCAAGGTTTTCTGAGCGATCAATTCCGGATAAGCGTCGCCCATCGTCTCGATCAATACGGGCAAAAGCTTATACATAAACGCTTCCTTGCGATCCAAGAACGTATAACCGTAACGAACGGCACGCCGCAAGATACGACGGATTACATAACCGGCCTTAGCGTTGGAAGGCAACTGTCCGTCCGTGATAGCGAAAGCGATCGTACGGATGTGGTCGGCGATCACACGCATGGCGATGTCTTGCTGTTTATCCGTACCGTAAGTCGTACCCGCCATTCCTGCGATTACCTTGATAATCGGTTGGAATACGTCCGTATCATAATTTGAGGTCTTACCCTGCAATGCCATACACAGACGCTCGAATCCCATACCGGTATCGATCACCTTAGCCGGCAGCGGTTCCAAAGAACCATCGGCCTTACGGTTGAATTGCATAAATACAAGGTTCCAGATCTCGATTACCTGCGGATGATCCTTATTTACCATATCGGCACCGCTGACCGCCGCACGCTCCTCGTCCGAACGAAGGTCGATATGGATCTCGGAACAGGGACCGCAAGGACCCGTATCCCCCATTTCCCAGAAGTTATCATGTTTGTTACCGTTTAGAATATGATCTTTCGGTAAATATTGCTCCCAATAACCAGCAGCTTCGTTATCACGATCTAAGCCTTCAGCGGGGCTTCCCTCGAATACGGTGGCATATAAACGCTCCGGATTCAGCTTCAATACCTCTACCAAGTATTCCCAAGCCCAGTTGATCGCCTCTTTCTTAAAATAATCTCCGAACGACCAGTTTCCGAGCATCTCAAACATCGTATGGTGATAGGTATCATGTCCTACCTCCTCTAAATCGTTATGCTTACCGCTAACACGAAGACATTTCTGAGAGTCCGCGACACGAGGATACTTACGGGGCACGTTGCCCAAGATAATATCTTTAAACTGATTCATTCCCGCGTTCGTAAACATCAACGTGGGGTCACCCTTTACCACCATTGGAGCGGAAGGCACGATCTGGTGTTCCTTAGAAGCGAAGAATTGCTTGAAGGATTCACGGATTTCTTTTGCTGTCAACATAATCTATTTATATAGTTCTCGTTAATATTCTGAAAAACAATTTGCAAAAGTACTGCAAATTATTATTTTTGCGTGCATTCAGATAACAAAAAATGTAGATGAAACTCTTTAAAAGTCGCAAAACATACTATTTATACAATCCGAACACACTCAATTATGAGCGTGTATACCCATCTAGCAAAGACCGGCTGTTCACCGTTCTCCGCCATTTAAGCACCGGAATAGCGTTCGGCGTAGCCACTTTTTTCGTCATGATGCATTTGGTGGACTCTCCGATGGAATCTCAGTTACGTAAGGAGAACCGCCTATTGCAAACTCAATACGAGGTACTTTCCCTTCGCTTAAATAACGCGTTGGACGTATTGGATGATATCCAACAGCGTGATGAGAATCTGTACCGGGCTATCTTCCAAGCTGAGTCTATACCCGAATCCGTTCGGAAAGCCGGGTTTGGAGGGACAAACCGTTACGAGCATTTGATGAGCCTGTCCAATCCGGAGCTTGTTGTCTCCACGACCCAAAAGATGGATATGCTACGTAAGCAATTATATATCCAGTCCAACTCCTTGGAGGAACTGATCTCCCTAGGAAAGACCCAAGAAGAGAGAAGTAAATGTATCCCGGCTATCCAGCCGATTTCCAATAAGGATCTGCGTCGTACCGCTTCCGGCTATGGCGTGCGTATCGACCCGATTTACCGTACACCTCGTTTCCATTCTGGAATGGATTTCTCGGCTAAAGTGGGAACGGAGATCTATGCGACAGGTAATGGCGTTGTCACTTTCGCCGCTTGGAAACAGGGATACGGAAATTGTTTGATTATCGATCATGGCTACGGCTATCAGACTTTATACGGTCATATGAGTAAGTTCAAGAAACGTGTCGGACAAAAGGTTACTCGTGGAGAGGTGATTGGCGAGGTTGGAAATACCGGGAAATCTACCGGCCCTCACTTGCATTATGAGGTAATCGTACGAGGGAAGTATGATAACCCATCTAAATACTATTACATGGATCTCTCACCTGAGGAATACGACCGTATGATCCAGATTGCCGAGAATCATGGTCAGGTTATGGATTAAACTTCATTAGCAGTATGAGTCTAAAAAAGAATAAAGATCTCAAACTCTATTTTTCCATCAGCGAGGTGGCGCAGATGTTCGACGTGAACGAGTCCACCCTTCGCTTTTGGGAGAAGGAGTTCGATATCATCAATCCAAGGAAGACGAGCAAAGGTACCCGTTTTTATAAGCAGGAGGATATCGACGCGGTACGCCTCATCTACCACCTAGTTAAAGAGAGAGGGATGACCTTGGCCGGCGCACGGCAAAAACTGAAGGACAATAAAGAGACGACGATCCGGCAAGAAGAGATCGTAAACCGCCTGAAACAGATCAAAGAAGAGCTGTTAGCTATGAAAGACGCATTCGATGCTTTTGCCCCGAAAGTGTGATTATTCTGTTGATAAAACCAGAACAAAACCGTACCTTCGTCCCCAATTAAATAAAACATAAGCAAATAAAATACAAGACATGGAAATTACAGGAAAAATTATTCAAGTCCTACCGGAAGTAGGCGGTGTCAGCAAAGCCGGAAACGAATGGAAAAAACAAGAGTACGTATTAGAGACACACGATCAATATCCCAAGAAAGTATGCTTCCATATATTCGGAGCGGATAAGATCGCTCAAGCGGCCATTCAGCCGGGCGAGGAATTGACAGTCTCTTTCGACATTGACAGCCGTGAGTACCAAGGCCGCTGGTTCACCAGTATCAACGCATGGAAAGTAGACCGTCCGATGGCGGCAGCTTCTCAAGCCGCTCCGATGGGAGTAACTCCGGATAATTTCGCTCCGGCTTCCGCTCCTACGGCTCCAGCCTCATCCGCTCCTGATTTCGGACCGGCCAATCCTATTGATGATTTGCCATTCTAAAGACTAATGGATATCGTATTACTAATTGGCGGTTTACTACTAATTTTAGTTGGGGCTAACGCCTTGACGGATGGTGCCGCCTCAGTAGCCAAACGCTTCAATATTTCCAGCTTAGTAATCGGGCTAACTATTGTGGCGTTTGGGACTTCCGCACCGGAATTAACGGTCAGTGTCGTATCTGCCTTGAAAGGAAGCTCAGATATCGCTATTGGTAATGTAGTAGGAAGCAATATATTTAACGCCTTGATGATTGTCGGCTGTACGGCCGCTATCGTACCGATCAGCGTCACGAAAGGTACGTTGAGCAAAGAGATCCCTCTTTGCGTGCTTGCCTCAATCGTATTATTTATTTGCGCGAATGACGTTTTGATCAACGGCGCGTCGCAAAATAGTATCAGTAGTAGCGATGGAATGTTACTATTAAGCTTCTTCGCCATTTTCCTTGGCTATACATTCGCGATCGCACATAATGGAGAGGAAAATGGAGAGAGCACGATTAAAATAATGCCCATTTGGAAAGCGAGTTTATTCATCATTGGAGGATTGGCCGGTTTGATTTACGGAGGACAATTTTTCGTGGATGGAGCTTCTGGTATCGCCCGTGGACTGGGTGTCAGCGAATCTATTATCGGTTTGACTTTAGTGGCCGGAGGAACCTCTCTTCCTGAGTTAGCGACTTCCGTCGTGGCCGCCTTAAAGAAGAACCCGGAGATGGCGATCGGAAATGTTATCGGTTCCAACCTCTTCAATATATTCTTCGTATTAGGTTGTAGCGCAACAATCACGCCGATGAACATACAAGGCATTACCAATCTGGATTTGGGCGTCATGATCGGTTCATGCGTATTGCTTTATATTTTTGGCCTTTTCTTCAAGAAACGGACCATCACTAGGCCGGAGGGAATCCTATTGATCGCTTGTTATATAGCTTATATAACTTATTTGATTGTTGGCTGATAAAGCTTTTATAAAACAAAAGTGTAGCGAAGCACTTCGCTACACTTAATCCGCTACACGTCCGACAGATTTAATATTCTGTATCTTCGACAAAGTCACGCACATTTTCTGGATATCTTCTACGTCATGAACTTTCATCTTTATCTTACCTTCGAACACGCCGTCTTTCGCCTCGATCAGCAAGCGCATGATGTTCACGTTGAAATCCTCGGAAATCGTTTTCGTGATCGTATTCAATACACCTATCGAGTCTATACCTTTCACCTCTAGCGTGGCCTCAAAAGAAGCGTTCATATGGCTGCTCCAAACCGTATTCAAGATACGTTCGCCAAAGCTACTTTTCAAGCGCATGGCGATCGGGCAGGAACGTTTATGAACTACTACATTTCCATCATCATTGATAAAACCTAAAGAGTCATCTCCCGGAATCGGCTTACAACATTCGGCAATTACATAATTACGCTCAAAAGCCTCCTCTTTCAATAAATAAGGCTTTTTCTTATCATATTTAGGCTTCTCTTTCTTGGCTTCCTCCTCTTCGGGTTGTTTCACCTTCTTGGAAGCGACACCCAACGCCTGTTTCACATACTTAAACAAGACATTATCCGTCTTCTCCTTCAACAGCTTCTTTAAATTCTCGGGCAAAACCACATCCCCCTTCTCTACCGCATAAAAGAATTCCTCGCGTTTCGAGAATCCAAAGTACATGCCTAATTTATCCAGATTGGATGTACTCGCCTCAAGCTCCGAACGCTTGAAGGCATCAAGAACTTTTATCTCTCCATACTTAGCGACCTCTTTACGGACACGCTTTAATACGGCATCGATCTTCGCACGAGCCTTAGCGGTAGTCACGAAGTTCAACCACTCCGGTTGCGGCTCCTGAGAACGGGAAGTCAAGACCTCCACCTGATCTCCACTGGACAGCGGATGACTCAATGGCACCAAACGATGGTTTACCTTAGCGCCAATACATTTATTACCGATATCGGAGTGAAGCGCATAAGCGAAATCCAAGGCGGTAGCCCCTTGGGGCAATGTCTTTATATCTCCTTTCGGAGTGAAAACAAATATCTCGGAAGTAAATAAGTTCAGTTTGATCGTATCCAAGAAATCCAGCGCATTCGGGTCCGGACTCTCCAAGATCTCGGTAATGGTTTGTATCCATTTATCCAATTCCGTATCCTCCTCCACGTTGGATTCCTTGTATTTCCAATGGGCAGCGAAGCCTTTCTCTGCGATATCATCCATACGGCGGCTACGGATCTGGATCTCTACCCATTGTCCATCCGGTCCCATAACGGTCAGATGAAGCGCTTGATAACCGTTCGCTTTCGGACGGCTCACCCAATCACGGATACGGTCGGGACGAATCCGGTAAATATCCGTAATAGCCGAGTAGATATCCCAACATTGGTTTTTCTCGTCCACACCGGGAAGCGGGTCAAAAATAATGCGGACCGCATAAATATCATAAATATCCTCGAAAGCGACACCCTTGCTTTCCATCTTATTCCAAATGGAATAGACCGATTTCACACGGGCACGCATCTCATACTGAAGTCCCATCGATTTCAGCTTCTCGTCCACAGGGGCGGCGAAACGCTCGAATAATTTATTACGGCTCTCTTCCGTCGCTTTCAACTTAGCGCTGATGAAATCGTATTCTTGCGGATGCTCATATTTAAAACTCAAATCCTCCAGCTCCGTCTTGATCGAGAAGAGACCCAGACGATGCGCCAGAGGAGCATACAAATAAAGAGTCTCACCCGCGATCTTAAATTGCTTGGCGGGAAGCATGGAACCCAAAGTCCTCATATTATGAAGACGGTCTGCGATCTTGATTAGAATCACCCGTATATCGTCACTCATAGTCAGCAGCAACTTACGGAAGTTCTCGGCTTGAGCCGAGGCCTGTTCCCCAAAAATGCCACCGGATATCTTCGTCAAGCCATCCACGATCTGGGCGATCTTGTCTCCGAACATATCCCGGATATCCTCCACTGTATACTCGGTATCTTCCACGACATCATGCAGTAACGCAGAGCAAATAGAGGTAGAGCCCAAACCCATCCCCCGGCATACGATACGAGCCACGGCGATAGGATGCATTATATAAGGTTCGCCGGAACGCCGTTTCACTCCGGCGTGCGCTTGATTAGCGAAATTAAAAGCTTTCGTGATTCGTTCGACCTTACGGCGGTGGTTTGACTTCAAATAATCGTTCAACAACGCATTGAACCCATCTTGTATCATCTGTTCGTCCGCAGAGAGAACGGACGCAGCCTCGCCCGTTTCTTTTATATCTTTTGTGTCCTTTGTATCGTCCATGGTTTTACACCTCCCATTTTTATACTGTATAGCCACAAATATATACAAATATTTGGAAGGAAACCCTAACAAAAGACAAAAATAGAATATCTACTGCTTAAATATGGATCCCATAGTCGTGTTTAACCTCGTCCATGACAAAAGTACTTCTCAACGAGCCCAAACTATCGATCGTTCCTAACACATTTAAAATAAACTCTTGATAATATTTCATATTGGGAGCGTGTATCTTCAATAAGTAATCATAATCGCCTGAAATATTATAGCACTCCGTTACCTCGGGGATTTCTTGGATAATCCGGGTAAACTCAAAAGCTATATCCTTATTCAGCCGAACCAATTTCACGCTACAAAAGACAACAAAGCCTTGATTCAGCTTCTCCGCATCTAGTACCGCTATATACTTCTTTATATATCCACTATTCTCAAGACGTTTTAAACGCTCGAACACCGGGGTTGACGAGAGACTGACCCTTGCCGCCAACTCTTTCGTAGTCAACCGGGCATTATCTTGTAACGTTCGGAGGATTTGCAGATCCACCTTGTCTAACTTATCTGAAACATTCATAAGAAAAAAATTCTATCGGATTGATTCCCCAACGTCCTTCGCCGAAGATGTATTCTATTTATAGCCCTAAAAATAGTATTATTTTCTATATTCTCAACGAATCTTGTCCAAAAAGCACACACATCATACATTTGCCAACAGAATAAGAACTAAATAAACAAGATGACTATGGCAACAAAGAAGTTACATTTCGAGACATTACAACTTCATGTAGGACAAGAACAACCGGATTCCGCAACCGACGCACGTGCGGTACCCATTTATCAAACAACTTCCTATGTATTCCATAACGCACAACATGCGGCAGACCGTTTCGGCCTACGTGACACGGGGAATATTTACGGACGTTTGACAAACTCCACGCAAGGCGTTTTCGAGGCACGTGTAGCTGCCTTAGAAGGAGGCGTGGCAGGTTTGGCCGTGGCTTCAGGAGCAGCGGCTGTCACCTATGCGTTACAGAACATAGTGAGGGCAGGAGATCATATTATCGCAGCCGATAATTTGTATGGCGGTTCCTTCAACCTGATCACCCATACACTGGCCTCCCAAGGCATTACTAATACGATTATCAATGTAAATGACCTAAACGCATTAGAAGCAGCTATCCGGGAAAACACGAAAGCCATTTATGTAGAGACATTCGGGAATCCTAACTCTGACGTAACGAATCTGGATGCGGTAGCGGAAGTCGCCCACCGACAGCATATTCCATTAATCGTAGACAATACGTTCGGAACCCCCTACTTGATTCGTCCGATCGAACATGGAGCTGACATCGTCATCCATTCCGCCACAAAGTTCATAGGGGGACATGGCAGTAGTCTAGGAGGCGTAATTGTAGATGGAGGTACTTTCGACTGGAAGGCGAATGCCGATAAGTTTCCTACATTAGCCAAACCAGACCCAAGTTATCATGGAGCCATATTTGCGGACGTAGCAGGTTCCGCCGCCTTTGTCACCCGTATCCGTGCGGTCATTCTTCGCGATACCGGGGCAACGATCTCTCCTTTCAATGCTTTTATCTTGTTGCAAGGATTAGAGACCTTATCCCTACGCGTGGAACGCCATGTAGCAAACGCATTGAAAGTCGTGGATTATTTATCAAAACATCCGAAAGTAGAAAAGGTGAATCATCCATCACTTCCTACCCATCCGGACCACGAACTTTACAATAAATATTTCCCAAATGGTGCCGGCAGTATCTTCACCTTCGAGATCAAAGGCAGGCAGGAAGCCGCTTGGAAATTCATCGACTCACTGGAGATCTTTTCCCTACTAGCGAATGTCGCCGATGTAAAGAGCCTTGTCATTCATCCATACACGACCACTCATTCCCAGATGAGTCCGGAAGAACTTGCCCAACAGCACATAACACCATCCACCGTACGCTTGAGCATCGGAACCGAATATATAGATGATATTATAGATGATCTGGATCAAGCTTTCGCTAAAATCTGATAGCGCACTTCCAAAAGGAAAAGGACAGAAGCAAAGAAGACGATCCCTGTTCGACACAAGGATCGCCTTTCTAATCAACATCACATCGAGCCAAGGTTACACTCATTTATTCTCAGCCAAATAGATATCCGTAAATGTCACAGCTCCGGTTAATCGGTTATTGTTGTTAGTTACATTTAACAATATGACATACTTGCGATACTGATCGGCAGTCAACGCCTCTTTCATCAGCTTCAAATTGCCATACACGGCTTTTTGCAATCGTTCATCCTGACGCTTCAGGTCTTTGCTCAAACTCTTTCTTTGTTCTTGTACAAAATAATCATTAATGTTAAGTACCTCCTCCATTTGGTAAGGAGCCAATCCTAGATAAGAACTCAATCGGCTAAACTCTACCGCAAACGGTTCTTTATTCCCATATTCATTCACACATTGCGCTTTCGCAAAATTCATTGTAGCACTCATTCCCAAAACCGCTACCGCCATAATTAACTTTCTCATAATACCTACAATTTACCTATTACAAAACCATTCACAAAACAAACACTCATTTTAGAGAAGATAGCCTAAACATTCTTTTGTTTCGGACTAATCCTTTTTTACAAACCTATTAACCTATCTAATGTGTATGATAAAACTCGGATTAACATCAAAATTTCAACTTACATCTTATTGATGTATCTCCTTGTTTGTATTGCAAAGATGAAGAATTATCGGATAGGCAGTTTCCGATTGTTGACGAAAAGGAAAAAATGGGGATTGAACACGAAAAGGGCAAAAAAATGCCGGCTTTAAGAGAACCGGCATTTCTATTTAATTATCATTCCAGACTTACTATCCAAGACTTAAACTCGGATGCTTTATTTTTACTAATATATATACGCTCAGGCACTTCTATATCCAAAGTAACGAGCAAACGGCTATCAAACCAAATTGTTATGTCCTTCACGCTATCACGAGAAATGATGAATTGTTTATTCGCACGGATAAAATCAGCAGGACTTAAAGAAGAAATTATCTGTTCCAATGTTTTAGCATATGGATACGAATTACCAGTCTTTAAATAAACATATGTATTCTTATCAGCCGTATAGAAACAAGACACATCTTTCAAGCTAATAGGCAACAATTTATCCTTAACAGGAATCAGTAGTTTATCCTTGTATTTAGGAGTAGTAGACAACTGTGTTAATTGGGATAAATAATGGATGATATCTTGATGATTCCATCGGCTAAACTTATCTAAGGTCCGTTTCAATTCTTCCGGCTTAATCGGCTTCAAGATATAGTCTATGCTGTTTACTTTGAAAGCGTCGATCGCATATTGATCGTACGCCGTAGTAAAGATGATCGGTACCTCCACCTCTATCTGGTCAAAAATAGCGAAAGCGGAACCGTCCGATAAATGAATATCCATAAAAATCAAATCCGGCCTCGGATTGGCTTGCAGCCAACGTACCGTTTGCCGGACACTCTCCGTATTTCCCATGATCTCAATCGTGGGATCTATTGTAACCAACATATCCGCTAAGTTCTCATAGGCGGCGGTCTCGTCCTCTACGATCAGTATTCTCATATAGCATCATTTTAGGGGTAGGTATACCTGAAACTCATCCTCATCAGATTCTACCCGTATTTGTTTATTCATTAATAGAAAGAAACGATTCTCCAGATTCTTAAGCCCGGTTCCATTCGTATCCGGTAAGGTCAATTTCGGATAGATTGGATTAGAAACAACCAGTTCCATTCGCTCGTTCAGCCGGATCAAGATATCCATTCGGTGCTCGCTGTCTATAATATTATGTACCGTCACGTTCTCTACCAACGGAAGCAAAGATAATACGGGAATTCGCAAGTTCCGCTTATCTTCGGGAACTTCGATCGTAAAAGTCAGCTTATTGGCGAAACGGACTACCATTACATGCTGAAAAGCCTCTATAAACGCAAGCTCCTCCGACAGTGGTACCAAATTCTTTTTATCACTCTGAAGGATATAACGGAATATATCGGACAATTTCGTAACATACAACAAGGTATTCTCATCGTTTTTCTTCCGTATCAAGGAGGAGATTCCATTCAATGAATTGAAAAAGAAATGCGGATTGATCTGGTTCACCAATGCATCGCAGCGGCTCTGCAAATTCTCGACACGCAGATTCTCGATCAATTGATCCTTTTCCCGTTGATTGTGATATAGCATTTGTATATAGCCGATCAAGGTACATAACAACGCCAACACGATAAACTGGAAGATAATGATACTCAAAAAACGATCATAACTAATAGTCAGGAAGGAGATCAATTTATAGACAACAAAGCCTCCAGAAACGTACAAGGCATTCCAGAACAACCGCTCGAAGAAGGAGGTACAATCCTCATGCTTCAAGTTACTTTTCAGCAAAAACCAAATAAGTCCCCAAAAGTAAAGAAAACGGAACCCAAAGAAGAGCAAAAACCCTTGATGATCGTTCGGAGCCAGATAGCTCATGTCACAAAAGATCCATGCCAAATTCGGATAGGCGATAAACACTGCGCAAACCAAACTGACCAACCAAGGTTTAGCCTTGACCACTGATATCTTTTCATCCAATGAACCCATACGATTGTATCTTTTTTCGTATACAAAGGAATAAAAAATCATTCACATCCTTCTCCAGTGCACGAAGAAAGCGAAAAAAAAGAGTTAAAGACGAATTTATCCCCGAATGATCATCCTACCGGTATCTTCAGTACTTGGCCCGGACGGATATCCGGACTTGACAGCCCATTCACCTTTTGTAAGGAAGAAGCGGTAACCCCAGGGTATTTCTTGGAAATCGAATAAAGTGAATCTCCCGATTTAACCTTATAAGAGACAAAATCTTTATTGGCGGAAGCGATCTGTTTTGTAGCGACGGAAGCCGACTTTTTCGTTGTTGTCGCAGTTGATTTCACCGGAGTCTTGGCAGCCGAGGCAAAAGCGACACCCCCATTATCTACATATAATCTTAACCGTTTTCCTTTCGCTACCCGGTTGGAGCCTAGCCCGTTCCATTTACGGATATCTTTCGCTGTCACTCCATAGCGATTAGCGATCGTATAAAGATTCTCACCACTCAATACCACGTGGGTGATTTTTTCCCGGGTCGCACCACTTGGTAAAGAGCCATTAGAGTTATTCGCAGAAATGCAATTCGCCAACAGTTCCTCGATCCGATGCGTATAGACCGTATCTTCTTTATCGATAAAAGCATAGGTTTCCGCCGCAGGTAGTTTCAAGACCGAAGGGCGGGTATTACCCGGAACGATGTCTCTTTTATATTGTGGATTTAACGCACGCAACGTCTCAATATCTACTTGCAATAGATCCGATACTTGCTGCAAATGTAGGGCATTATTCACCATGACCGTATCCGTGGCTAACGGCAAGCTGGTTTGCATCGGACAGATGTTATGCTCGCAATAATAATTCATGACGTAATTGGCGGCGATAAATAAGGGGACGTATGAACGAGTCTCTTTCGGTAAATAAGGGAAGATATCCCAGAAGTCCGTCTTGCCCCCCGAACGACGGATCGCTTTATTCACGTTGCCCGGCCCGCAGTTATAAGATGCCAACACTAAATTCCAATCCCCATAGATAGCGTACATATCCTTGAAATACTTACAAGCGGCCTCGGTCGCTTTCAAGGGGTCCCGGCGCTCGTCCACCAAGCTATTAATCTCCAAGCCATAGCTCTTACCCGTAGGAAGCATGAATTGCCATAAACCACAAGCGCCCACACGAGAGAGGGCTACCGGATTCAAGGCACTTTCCACGACGGCGAGATATTTCAATTCAATAGGCAGGCCATGCTCATCCAACACCTGCTCGATTATCGGAAAATAAAAGTCCGCCATCCCCAGCATATAACGCACTAAATTTCGTTTACGCTCCGCATATAAGTCAATACAATCACGCACTATATTATTATAGGGCAAAGCGATCACGCTGGGAAGCCTAGACAGGCGGTCGATATAGACCGAATCCGGGAAATAGACATTCTCGTCGTCATCATGGCAAAAGTCCTCTCTTTTTGAGAAATATTGCACATGCCAAGTACGGAGCAAACTATCCACGTTCGCATCCAAGCTTTCCGGAATCAATCCGACCTCAGACTCCAGCGAGCTTAAGGTATCTTTTTCCTCAATTCGGGTCTCTTCCTGCGCATAGACCAATGAGACCAAACAATTTAAACAAATGAGTGCTAGCAGGTATCTTTTCATGTATATCAGAATTTTAGACTGCAATTCAATCCGTAAGTACGAGGCGTGACACTCGTCTTCGGACTAACAACCGGCTCCAAATGCAAGGATAAATCCGGTGATATATCAAAATCGAATAACTGGGCATCCACGTAAGCATCCACGATACTCAACGCATACACCCCGACCGTAATAATTATACTCAAGTCTCTATATCGACGAAAATAATCCTTCTGTCTTTTCAATTGATCCTTGAAATTGGAATTATTAATCGCATCCTCAGGAGCCATGGAAGTCAAGTCTTGCCAACTTTTACTCCAAGCATCCGGATTTTCCAGATTCTTAGCGGCATCATACATGATATCCTTATAAGCCGTCGAATAATCCTTATAATTCTTATTATTCCAAGTCACGGCATACATACATCCCATCAAGCCACCGTAAACGATCGGTAATTTCCAATATTTCCGGTTATAGATCTGTCCCAGACCCGGAACCAAGGCGAACAAGACCGCTTTTGTCGGATTCGGCTTAAAAGCCAGCTTCATCTTCACTTCCGGTACGCCCACCGAATCGGCCGCCATCAAGACGGCTTGCACGGTAGAATCCGGGGCAGCTACCTCCACGGAATCGGAAACTATAGCAGGAACGGCTTTCTCCGTCTTATCCTCCTGTGCGTTACCCATCCCGGCATAGCACATGAATCCGATCAAAAGGAGTATGATTCGATTTCTCATTTCAATTTATCCAGTAACCCGATCAATTGCTCCAACTCTTCTTCCGTGGCGAAAGGAATCGTAATTTTACCTTTTCCCTTCTCATTGCAAGTCAACTGGACTTTCGTATTGAAGTAACGGGACAAATGATCTTTCAGCAATTTAAACTCTTCCGGAAGTATCGGCTTACGATCCGATTTTTTCTTTTCCGGCAATTCCGGTTGTATTCCCTCGGCTATATTACGCACCATCTCCTCCACGTTACGAACGGAGAGTCCTTGAGCCAATATCTGCTCATATAAAGCTAATTGAACCTCCGGATCATCCACCGGGATCAATGCCCGGGCATGTCCCATATCGATCTTCTTATCCTTCAATCCTACTTGGATCTCGGCCGGAAGTTTCAATAAACGAAGGTAATTGGCGATCGTAGCACGCTTCTTTCCAACCCTTTCGCTCAACCCCTCTTGGGTCAAGCCGTAATTATCGATTAATTTTTGATAAGCTAACGCGATTTCGATAGAGTTCAAGTCCTCTCGTTGGATATTCTCTATCAAAGCCATCTCCACCACGTTCTCGTCGGCCGCCGTCTTAATATAAGCGGGAATACGCTCCAAACCTGCTTTAAGCGACGCACGATAACGGCGTTCGCCAGAGATGATCATATATTGCTCGGGGCCGATTTCCTTCAACGTAATCGGCTGTATCACGCCTAACGAGCGGATAGAGGTAGCCAACTCCTCCAAGGTCTCTTCCTCAAAGACAGATCGAGGTTGTTCCGGATTAGGCTGGATCTTGCTTAACTCGATCTCACTAATAGACGATGAACCACCTGTCTTCAGGTCATCCATCGTAATTAACGCGTCTAATCCACGGCCTAACGCCGATCTTTTTAATGCTGCCATAATCCTTTATTTTTTTCAACAATCTCCTGTGCCAACTGCATATGGTTGATAGATCCTTTCGAATCCGCGTCATACAATAAGACAGGTTTACCGTAACTGGAAGCCTCGCTCAACTTCACGTTTCGTTGGATCACGGTAGTAAATACCAAATCGCGGAACGGACGTTTCACTTCCTCATAAATCTGGTTCGCCAAACGCAGGCGGGAATCATACATAGTCAAGAGGAATCCCTCTATCTCCAGTGCCGGGTTCAGCTTTGATTTGATAATCTTGATCGTGTTCAACAGCTTACTGATACCTTCCAAGGCGAAATACTCGCATTGTACCGGGATGATCACCGAATCGGCGGCTGTCAAGGCATTCACGGTTATCAATCCCAAAGAAGGAGAGCAGTCGATCAGGATAAAATCGTACTTCTCTTTCAGCGGTGTCAATATCTGCTTCAATATCCGTTCACGATTCTCCAAGTTTAGCATCTCGATCTCCGCTCCCACCAAATCGATATGAGAGGGGATGATATCCAGTCCTTCCACTTCAGTCTGTGTGATAGCGCCACTCGCGTCCTCACCGTTCACCAGACATTCATAGATAGAAAGTTCTACATTACGTATGTCCACACCCAGACCGGATGAGGCATTCGCCTGCGGATCAGCGTCTACGACCAGCACCTTTTTCTCAAGAGCGGCCAATGACGCAGCCAGATTAATCGTGGTGGTTGTCTTCCCGACTCCACCTTTCTGATTTGCTAAAGCGATAATCTTTCCCATACTATACCTAATTAATTCGAGGGCAAAACTAAACATTAAAAACTGAACCAAACAGGGTTCAATCAAAACAATGCTTGTTTTGTTGATAAATCGCCCTAACTGTTGATAACTCGCAAATATAAGCAGAATAAATCAAATAGAGGGTTATAAGGCTGGTATATAGGTGTTTTTTTGGAAATGATAACGAAGTTTTAAACAAACAGAGGCTCCTCTCACATCTTATTTCTCCCAATCAATACGATAATAATACCCTGCGTCCGGACGAGAGAGCATCTCCTTTTGCGTCATCATTGCTTGTTTTTATATGGAGAACAGCGCTTTCTTTAAAAGTGAGAGGCTTCTTGAACTTAATAATAGCGGTATGGTAATTATCGTCCGTCCTACAGGCTAGTTCCTCTATACGTTGATTTTCCAAATACTTCCAGACCACCTATAGTTATACTCTAGTTCCGTAAGCAGAGGTCTTTTACATTAAATCAAGCGATAAGTCTCAAAGGTGGAATGCACTCCATCATCACACTGGAAAATAAAAAAGAGGAGATCTTCTTATACTCTACCGGATAATTACGAAGAATAACCCGACTTTCGAGAAAATTCTCTAATCACAGGCAAGCCTAGTGACTAATGCAAAGTTAGAATATATTTTCATATCGAAAAACAAAAGGGCTCATCAAAATACATCAGCAATGTTTATTTATTTATTCTTAGCCTTCCCCTTTGAGGATTTTCGCAATTATCATTCTGACAATTTGTAATATCAACTCCCGGAGAATCGATTTTTCCGGGCATACGGACAGTTCGTGCGCAAATACGAGAAAAAAATTCGACAATCATCTGCATAACAATCCTTTATCGAAAAACGACCTTTCATTCTAGCGAGATTTATTCATCGTAATTCATATCCATTGAGTTCTTCGGGCGATTCCATAGGGTTACGACCGGGAAGTAACAGGGTTACGATGCCCATTCTAGAGTATTGACAACCCTATTCTTGACTACTTACGATGCCCAACGGCACTACTGGCGTTGCCCAACGCGACCTATCGCATATGCTTTAACCGCCTATCGTGTGCAAAAAGGGGACTTTTCCTGTCAAAAACGCCCGTTGAAGCCACCGCTTTCCCTCTATTTCTGCGTCTTTACAAGAGGGCTTTATCACGCATATCCCCATTTATCCATCAAAAAGTTCGGATAACTGCGGTTTCGCTTACAGTCAGGCAAATAGGCAAAACCACAAAAGCCCCGCCGAAATACATCGACGGGGCTCTATCTTATGAACTGTGTCTTTCCTTACGGAAATCCGGTCAGTTTTCTACTTATTTAACGATTGTCTTAACAGCCTCTTCACCATCAACAGCTACAGCTACGATACCAGCAGGTACAGCGATAGTTGCGTTGTCTGAAGTAAGAACTGTCTCAGCAACAACCTTACCTAAGATGTTAGTGATAACTACTGACTTACCAGCAGCGCCTTGAACAGTTACAGTACCGTTACCAGCTACTACAGATACACCTTCAACATTGTTGATGTTATCGTTAGATGTTACCATATCATCAGCATCAGTCTTAGGATAAGCATTGAATACTAATGCACCATCACCACCAGTCTTAGCGGCATCAAATCTAGAGCTAGCATCTGTCAATACTAAGCAACCATTGTGCATCTTCAACCAAGCAGCTTTCTTAGTCGGAGCAATCGCACTAGCAACATCACCAGCTACAGTCTGATATTGATTATCAGTTGCACCATATACATTAGACTCAATCAAGAATGAGTTGTTCGCACCCTCTTCACCATCTAAATAAGCTAATGCAGCCTTATCCGGATTTACATAACGGAATGACCAAGTTACGTTCTTGTGCTTGTCACCTGTCAATACATTGATGAACTTAGCATAGTTCTTATGGTAGTCAGCGCTGATTGCCTCGATACCCTCATTCTTCAATTGATCAGCAGTCATACCTTTGTATTTGCCAGTCAAGACAAACAAAGTATCACCATATTGAACAGCAGGAACGAAACCTACACGAGTGTAGCTACTGTTAGAAACAGCCTTCGTATTGAACAAGTATGGGTTAAGAGCCTCCTTACGATCTGCAACAGCAGCAGCAGAGTCTGAGTAGTTAACCAAATACTTACCATAGATAAATGCCGGAGTCTTCACATGAATAGCGTGTACACATTGATATGGGTCGTCTGTAACTTGACCATCAGCAGTGATGTGCTTACCTGTCTCAGTACAAGGAATGATCTTCTCACCCTCGATCAACTCACGATAAGCAGAAACCAAGTATTGAGGTTTAACCTTACCTGCGCCACGAGTTAACCATGCAGTGTCAATACGGAAAGCTAACTTACCATCAGCTTTAGCTTCACCCCAGATACCTGCGTAATCAACATCCTTGTTCAACAAGTTTCCATTATGCTCATCCATCAAATATTCACCACGGATAGTTTCCTTAAACATCAAGCTATCTGCTGAATTATCAACGTTCTCACCAAGAAGTGCATTGTTGAATTGACGATACAACGGAGTCTCATCCGGAGCGATGTAGAATGCAGAAGTTCTAGTCTCGTTCAACATTTGAGCTTTCAATGTAGCAGCACCATCATAGTCAGATACACCAGCCTTTGTTGAAGTAAGTTTCATCACATATTTACCAGCTTCTTTCGTTACAGCAATAACAGCATGATAGCACTTACCATCGATTTGGTTATTTTCCTTGAAGTAGTAACCAGATGTCAATTTCGTGTTATTGTCAGTAGAATATTGACTTACGTTGAATTTCTCTTCCTTATTTACAGACCAGATATTCTTTTTAGCATTGTCATTACTTGCTACATAAACAGTTCTGTAAAGGTTCTTTAATCCATTGATACGTTTAGCAACCGCAGCAGTAACAGGGAAACCATATTGAGCCTTAACAGCAGCTGCGTCATTTACCAAAGTATCCAAATTGAAAGCAGTCTTACCTTCTAATACAGTCAACGTAGAGTCTTTTGAAGACTTAGCGATGTATTTGTCTGTAGCATACGGATGCCAGTAGTTGAATGTATACTTGTTGATCATCAACTCTTCTTTATCCAAGTTCTTGTAACCTAACAATGAATCTGCTACAGAAGCAGCAGGAACAAGTTCAAAGAACAATGAATCTGTAGAATTGATAGTAACACCATTTGCAGAATTTACATCAGCTGTCAAGTACCAATAAGTAGCACCAGCCTTCTTATTCAAATTCAAAGTATAATCAGCAAGAACACCATCAGAGAACTCACGGTTATAAACCTCTAAAGTAGAGATATTATTCTTATCTGTTACGTTCTTCTTTAAGATTACCCATTGATAAGCCGGCATATGAGCTACATTCTGCTCATTAGCATTAACAGTTGTCCACTCGATCTCACCATTTCTGTAGATCGGAGAAGCCAAATACTTACCAGCCTTATTTGTGATGTAATATACACCATCCTTCAAAGAAGTCTTAGTAGACTCTACAGCTGTACAATCCTTGTAACCCAAAGAGATATGAGTATTTTGGTCTTTGCTGTCAACAGTCAAGATACGAGTCTCGTTCTTGATCAAATCCTGCAAAGAAACACGCCAGTTAGCACCAGTATTTGCAGCAGCATCTTCCCAATACTTAACGTTATCTTCTTTCCATGTAATTTGTTTTACATAGATATACAAGCTATCATAAGCAGGAGAATAAAGGAAAGCGAACTTGTGTTGATCTTTAATAGCACTATTCTCTACTGCATCTAGAGCTGTACCAGTCTCACCCTTTTTCGTCCAGTTATAAGCTAAGAACTTGTAACCAGTCTCATTTGTATAAGCTGTATCAACTTTCAAATAAGCTTCTTTCTTAACATCAGATACATACAAATATTTATCTTCACCTGATTCAGCTGCAACGAACTTCTCAGCGTTGAACGGATTCTTCAAAGTAGTACCTAAGATATCCTTATCGAAACCTAACTTAACACCAGCATCAGCTTTTTGGTTACCAAAGATAGTGTTCAACTCGTTAGCGCTCAAATAAACCTGTCCAGGAGCTTGCAATGTAAATGCTGCAAAAGTATTATTTTGAACATCCTTAGCTGCCCATTTCTGAACTTTCACACCATTGGTAGTAGTGAAACCAACAACAGAGTCAGTTGTAAAGTAAGAGAACAAAGGTCTCTTATCTTCCAATTTCGTAATAGTTCTAGAGAAAGCCCAACCTGCGATTTCTCCACCTGTAGTCGGAGTCAAATCCACTTGGCTTTGAGATTTCAAAATTTCAGCCATCGTGATATCCAACATACGACCTGTACCCTTGTTCATGAAGTCGAACTTAGGAGCTTGACCTTGATTCTCGGAAGAAACAGTAACACACCAAAGCGTGTTTGCTAAGCCAGTGGAAGTAGAGGAAGACGCAACCAATGATAAAACACCATCTTCGTCCATAGACAAGACCTTACCGGATGCCTCATCTTTCAATTGGAAAAGGCCAGAGTTAGCACCCTCAACTAATTTCCCGATTGAATAAGCACCGTTTGCCGTAGGCAAAACGTTTTGTGCCGGTGTTGTCTGCGCATTTGCTGACATCGCACTTAAAAGCGCAACACCAGCCAAAAGAGTAGAAAACTTTTTGTTCATAATTAAATAATTTAATATTAATACTAAAGTGTAATAAGCTCTTTAACAACGATCGCTCTCTTAAAAATCAAAACAAACGGCGATCGACTTTATTCATCATTTGCAAAGGTACGCGTTTCTTTGATTCGCGCAACCCTTCTTTATCATTTTTTTCTCGCCATATAGGCTTTCTTATCAATCAAATAGACTATTCATTACAAAACCACCGATTACAAAGACAAACCCACTATTGTTCGGTACAAAAGATATATATTTTCCGATTAATTTCATTAATAAATAGAGATCTATATATAATGTACACGTACCTTAATATATAAATATATTATTTTCCGCAAATAATACATAGAGCTATCTGGAACTAGATATATTAATAACACGTACCTTCGCTGCTCAAAAACATCACTTACAATAAGAAACCTCCTTAAAAGCATAACGACGGATGCTTCCATCCCGTAACGCTAGCAAAAGATGCCCGATTGATTCAATATCATGGATACAGGCCTCGAATTCTCCCGCCTCATCCCTATAGGCATGATAGCCCTCCCTTCTATACAACGCGGATTGATAGCGGATACGAATATTCTCGTATTCCTCTTGGAGGAGAGATAAATAATAGCGATAGAATACCGAGAGGAAACGGTCCAAAACCTCTTCTCGATCTACTTCCTTACCGATTATTTGAAACAAAGAAACAGGATTCGGAGCATCTCCCCGAAACACCGCTTGATTCAAGTTTATGCCGATCCCGATGATGGAGCAATATAGATTATGCCCTGATAGATCGTTCTCGATCAACATTCCGCAAATCTTCTTATCTTTCCAGTAAATATCATTCGGCCATTTCACTGTGACATGATCCGTATATAAGTCTAACGTCTCTTTCACGCTCAAGGCCGCTATTTGAGAAATCAAGAATTGGCGATTTGCAGGGATACACGTAGGGTACAGGACTGTACTAAACATCAAGTTCTTTCCCGCCTCAGACTCCCAGACATTCCCTATCTGCCCACGTCCGGCTGTCTGGAAATCAGCGACAACTACACTTCCTTCCGGAAGAGATTCCTTGATAACCAGCTCACGAAGCAGGCTATTCGTAGAAGTGGTTTCCGCCACACGCAAGATGCGAGGAGATTCATTATCAGTGCTCATCATTATAAATCTCCCTTATATTTTTTGGTAGTTTAGCGATCACCTCCCGGTAAGAGTGGAAGATCCAACGTTTAACCTCCTCGTCCTCCATATCCCGATCCAGATAAATGCTATTCCAGTATTTCTTATTAAAATGATAAGCCGGCTCAACCGCCGTATAATGCTCCCGTAACTCTTCCACATAGTCCGTACTGCATTTCAAGGAGACATGAGGCTCCTCCGCATCCAAAGGAAGCAGCAGGAACATCTTATTCTCTACCTTAAAGACCAGCGATACCTCATCGAACGGGAAACACTCGATGGTATTCTTCAAGGAAAGGCAGTATTCACGTACTTCTTCTATATTCATAACTTTTATCTTTTAACGGCAAGGAGCATAGAAAGCATCTTCGATATGGTCGATCAGGAAACCCGTCTCTTTCTTGATCAATGTCACGATATCAAAACGGACCGGTAAGTCTATATTAAAATAACGGACATAGGCATCCGCAGCGGCGACAATCCTCCGAATCTTCTTGGTGTCTACCGCATCTTCCGGTGAAAGCAAAAAATCCTCAGAGCGTGTCTTCACCTCCACCACGATTAACTCATCTTCCTTGACAGCGATAATATCCAGTTCATAATGATGCCAATGCCAATTGGTATGCAACACGTTATATCCATGTTTTACCAGATAGGCACGAGCCTCAGACTCACCTTCCCGACCCATATCGTTCTGTCTTGCCATCGCTTTAATTTGCACAAATATAGCCATTTTCTTTGTTATTCGGCTATTCACTCGTACATTTGCAAATGTATGAAAGAAGAACGTAAATATTCATCGGCTCACCCCAATCATCCGAGGGTACACAAAGTGACCTTTATGCTGAATGACGAAGAGCATAAAGCGGTAAAACGTTACCTTTCACGCTACAAGATCGAGAACAAGTCCCGTTGGTACCGAGAGACGATCCTTTCTCACATCCTCAAGACCTTGGAGGAGGATTATCCGACTCTTTTCAACGAAAATGAGATGAGAAGATGAATCCTTTCAATGACGAATATTTCATGAAGCAAGCGTTGGTGGAAGCTCGTGCGGCAGCGTCCGAGGGTGAGGTTCCCGTAGGAGCTGTTATCGTCTGCAACAACCAGATCATAGCGAGGGCGCATAATCAAACCGAATGCTTGAACGACGTGACCGCACATGCCGAGATGTTGGCGATTACGGCCGCCGCCGGAGTCTTAGGAGCGAAATACCTAACAAATTGTAGTCTATACGTAACCGTGGAACCCTGCATAATGTGTGCCGGCGCGATCGGATGGGCACAATTAAGCACGATCGTATACGGGGCATCCGATGATAAAAGAGGTTTCTCCAAATTCGCCCCTCAAGCCTTCCATCCGAAAGCGATTATCAAAAAAGGTATCCTTGAAAAAGAGTGCGCGGAAGAAATGCAGCGTTTCTTCAAGCAAAGACGCTAAGCTCTATTTAACTTCCTCGTAATCCACATACTCCCCTTCATCCTTGGCGAATATCTTCTTACGGTGCACATAAGGTGTACGATCATCATCATCGTCCCGGGCGGTAGTAGTCGTAGAACGATGTCCGGAAGTATTGCTATTTGTTTGACGACGTTGTTCTCCCTTACGAGTGTTGTTTCCGCTACCAAAAAAGATGTTCTTAAAGGTACGCAAGATGGAGAAACCCATCAGAAACACCAACAGGATAAAGAAAAAGAATATTACAAACAAAAACTTAAACATAATCCGATACTTAAATGATTCTTTACTATCACAAACACAAAGATAAGAATTCTTGTTTATCCCTTTTTGTTAAAAATAGACAAGACTATATATAACAGGATGGTTCCAGAGATTCCCAAGAATCCCCATAACGCCACGAAAATAATGGCACAAGCGATCAATATATAGCGAAGCTCATTACCCTTCCACGCTAAGGATTTCACCTTCAGCGAGAACATCGGTATCTCAGACACCAACAGCAAGGAGGTAATAAACGCCAAGATAACAGTCACCAACACGAACAAGCCTTCATTCGCATGAACAACCGGTAAAACAGAATACCCCGCCGAAGCCCAAAATAAAGCATGCGCCGGAACCGGCAAGCCGATAAACGAGGTAGTTTGCCGTTCATCAATATTGAACTTAGCCAAACGCAAACCTGAAAACGTAGGGATCACGAACGCCAGATAAGGGATATACGTATTCAAAGAGCCAAAAGGCAAAGCCGTAGAAGCCTCTCCCAACAACCAATAGACCACCATGCCCGGAGCGAAGCCGAAACTTACCATATCCGACAAGGAATCCAATTCCTTTCCCATCGGCGAGTAAGCCTTCAATAAACGAGCGGCAAAGCCATCGCAGAAATCAAAGACCGCGGCTATAATAATCCAAATCAACGCAGATAAAAGATTTCCGTGCAAGGCCATAACACTGGCGACACACCCGGACAGAAGGCTCAGACACGTAATTGTATTAGGAATATGTTTTCTTATACTCATTTTGACAAACGGGCTATAGGCGTTTGATTGCCTGTTACTTTTTGATCCATCTCTATTAACACCTCTGTTCCTACCGGCAGGTAGACATCCACGCGAGAACCGAATTTAATAAACCCCATTTGCTCGTCCACATGACATTTCTCTCCCGGCTTGGCATACGTAACGATGCGGCGTGCCATCGCCCCGGCAATCTGACGAGCCAAGACATCCACCCCGTTCCTCGTGGTGATAACGACCGCCGAACGTTCGTTCTCCGTACTACTCTTCGGCAGATAAGCCGCCATAAAACGCCCGTTCTGGTGGGAAACATGCTTAACGGTACCGTTTACGGGAAACCAATTGGCATGTACGTTGAAGATAGACATAAAGATAGATATCTGTAGGCACTTCTTATGAAGGATCTCGTTCTCCATCACTTCCTCGATGGCAACGATCGTACCGTCGGCGGGAGCGATCACCAAGCCTTCCGAATCATAAGGAAACCGACGGAAAGGACTACGGAAGAAGTTTAATACCAATAGGAACAATACGGTAGAAACAAAAGCGACAGAATAAAACAGCATACCCTTACCTACCGTATGGTACAAAGTTATATTCACAATAAATAATATTGTAAACAACGTAAGCAGTAAACCGGTTCCTTCTTTATGTACTTTCATTCTTCTTTGACTGTATCGTTTTATACTAAGAATCTGCAAAAATATTCATTTTTACCGAATATCAAAAATATATCACTTATTCACTGCCTCTATTTTGCCTAACTCTACGTACCAAAGGTATCCATCGACCCGCTCGAAACCCATTTTACGGATTAATTGCAGGTAATTTCTTACCTGATTAGGATGGCGCTTATCTTGCCGTTCGCCAAATTTATAATCCACGACAATTACCTTGTTATCTTTTATCATCACCCGGTCCGGGCGTTTAGACAAGCCTTTACCGAACAGGATATCCACTTCATTCAAGACACGGGCGGAACCATCATACCAAGCCTTTACCTCCTCCGCTTGCAATAATTCTTCCAGACGGCTGATCAACTCCGCCGCTTCCTCCCGGTTAATCACCCCGGCTAACCGATAACTTTCGACCGAAGCGGGAATATCTTTCGGCGTACGTATCCGGCTCAATACCTCATGCATCAAGGTACCGTGCTTCCGCCTGGCATTATCGAAAAAGAATCCTTTCCCATGCAGGCGTAATTGTAAACGATCATCCGGGGAAACGGAATACAGGCGGCTCATGGGGATTTCCTCCAGGGTATCTTCTGCCGTTCTACCCGAAGCTGGATGCCACCATTCGCCCCTTTCAAAGGTATCATCCTCGATATCCGTCTCCACCCCCGCCCACAATAGATCGGCGATGGAAGTTATCTTCTCAACCTTACCTTCCTTGTTGATCTTCCTCGGACGGGGGGAGAATACGATCAGTTCTTCTTTCGAACGGGTAAAAGCGACGTATAAGGTGTTCAAGTTATCGATGAAAGCATGCAAGCGCTCCTTGAAATAATCCTTGGCGAAAATCGTGCTACTCAGGATCTGTCCGTAACGGACAGGAACTAAGTGCAGGCGGTCAAACGGCTTCTTCTCCGGGTGGCACCAAAGGATAACGGGCTTTGTCGGCTTATGGTCGATCTCCCAGTCCCCGAAAGGAATGATAACGACCTTAAAACCTAAGCCCTTGGATTTATGTACGGTCAAGATGCGGATAGCGTTTTGCCCATCCGGGGTAGCGATCGTCTTTCGATAACCGGTCTCGTCCCACCATCTCAAGAAACGGTTCAAATCCGCGCTTTCTTTTTGGGCGTACTCGGAAACCATATCCAGAAAGGCTTGCACGAATACCTGTTCCGTTTCCGGGAAGTAAATGGAGAAGTTACGGAAGAGCCCTTCGGTTACCTCGTACAAGGATTGCCGGGAGATAGACTGAAGGTTTTGAAAAACAGACTCGTCCGCCTCGCTCTCCCCGAATTTTCCGGTTAATACTTGATAGGCATACATCGCCAATTTCCTGTTCGTCTGGTCCTCCGGATTTCGCAAATAGCGCAATACGGCGATCAGGAAACGGACCGCCGGAGAACTACCCACGAACAGGGCATCATCGGAGATGATATCGTAATTGTACCGGTCGGACGGATGCTCTTCCTTATAGGCTAGCAACGTATCAGCCACTAAAGCGCCTTCTTGATTGGTACGCACGAGTATGGCGATGTCTTTTAGCGCGTAACCGTTATCCTGCAAGCGCTCCAAGGTAGCCGGCAAGCGCTCCATCGCCTCTTGCTCCCACTTCTTCTCCTCATCGCCGGACAAGAAATCGATCCGTACATGTCCGTCCTTCTTCTGGAAAGGGGGAGGGACACGCTGAATGCTCTTATCATAAGCGGTCATGATCTTCGTGAAAAAGGCCGTGCGTTCTTCCTCGTTTAATGAGGAGGTTTTCAACGCTTCATTATATAGATCTTGCAGGATTGCCGGAGCGGTGGTGAAGAACCCGTTATTAAACTCCACGATATGGCGGCAGCTTCGCCAATTATCCATCAGGGTTTCCTCACGGACCTGTTCCTCCTCGAAATCCCTGCGGACTTGCTCGTCCAATAGCTTCCAATCCGAGTTACGGAAACGATAAATACTTTGCTTCACATCGCCAACGATCAAGTTCGCCCTACCATTCGCCAGACTCTCCTCCACCAAGGGCCGGAAATTATTCCACTGCATGCCGCTGGTATCTTGGAACTCATCGATCATATAATGATCTACGTGCGTACCCGTCTTCTCGTAGATAAAGGGGGCGTCGCTGCCACTGATGACCTTATTCAGCAACTCGGTCGTATCGGCGATCAGCATCACATTCTTTTCTTCCCGGTAAGAGGCGATTTGCCGGGAGATATCGGTTAAGATCCCTAACGTATAATAATAACGCACGATCTCCCGAGCCGTGTTATAGGCCGTCAGGTTGGCGAACAGGGATACGATATTCTTTACGCAGGCATTCAACCCTTCCTCATATACACACCCGATGATCTGCCGGAGGCCCGGTGGAGTCGTCTTGGTCGTATAGGCCTCCGGATTATCCGGCAAAGCTTGGAACGTGGCTGTCGGCTCTTTCATCTCACCTTTCGCCAGCTTCTCGAAATAGAAAAACGGGGAACGGCTTCCCCCCTTAAAATCCGAGGGTTGTAACGCAAACTGTTTCAACAACGCCACTCCCTCCTCTCCTAAACGTTTCGCCTCCGCCTCTACGGAGCGGATAATGGCGTATAGCTCATTCTTATAGGCATTAAGGGCCTGCTTATCCGCGATATCTCTGCCTACCTCCTCGCTGAATGCCTTATAACTCTCTTTAAAGACCTCCCGACTGAGCGACATGATATCCTTCCGCAAGCTCCAGCCGCCACCATCCTCGATCTTGTCCTCGGCGAAACGCAGCAACCAACCTAGCAAATCCTTGCTCTCCGGCTTCTCCAGATCGGCCAGCAGGTTATCGATCGCCTCGGTCAAGACCAGTTCTTGGTCCATCTCGATGCCATAGCCGCCTTGCAAACCGATCTCGCGGGTAAAGGCACGCATCGTTTGCTGGAAAAAGCGGTCGATCGTACTGATATTAAAGGCGGAGTAATCGTGCAGGATAGCGACCAAAATCTTCCGGGCCTGCTCCCTCACCTGCCGCTCCGTTAAGGAATAGGCGGAAGAGAGTAGCTGGATATAATCGGACGTGCGGCCGGAAGCAAGGTGATAAAGTTCTTGGACGATACGGGTTTTCATCTCATCCGTCGCCTTATTCGTAAACGTCACGGCCAAGATCCGGCGGAAAGCGCCCGGCTGGGAGAAGAGTAACATCAGGTACTCCCCTGTCAATTTATGCGTCTTGCCCGCCCCGGCGGAAGCCCTATAGATTGTTAGCATAGCGATCGGGGATTAGATCGTACGGCTTTTCGAATAGCCCTCTTTCCGGAGGATATCCAACACCTTGGCACGCAGGTCCCCTTGGATGATTATCTCCCCGTCCTTCGCGGAGCCGCCTACGCCGCATTTCACTTTCAAGAGTTTCCCCAAGGCGGTCAGATCCTCGGAAGTGCCCCGGAACCCGGTGATCAAGGTAACCATCTTCCCTCCCCGGTTCCGTTTGTCCAAGGAAATACGCAAAGCTTGTTTCTCCTTCGGCAACGTATCTTCCTCCTCCGTATCTCCCGTATTATATTGAAAATCGGGATTCGTGGAGTACATCACGCCTAATCGATCTTTCCAGTCGTTATCCTTCATATATACTATTGTTTTTAATGGTTCAAAGCTACGGATTTATCCCGAAATAGGCAAACAAGCATTTCTTTTCTCCCAATGATGTTTTTCGGGGAAATAAAACACGTCTTTTTGTGACCCAATATTATAATTTATTTCTTACGTTTACATATTCTAATTTTGGTTTCACTTAAATCTAGCAATAAGATGAAGAGTAGTTTGATTTACTATTCAGCGATATCCATATTTTTCTTTCTTTCTTGTACGGGATCTAAAGAAAAGAGAAATATGGAATCAGATATCATCACCGTGAATCTGGAAAGGAGAGATAATATCTCCACAAAAGACCTATTCTCCGATATCCAAGTCATCCCACTGGAGACAACGCCGGAATCGCTGATCCGTGATATAACCCAGATCAAGTTTTTTGAGGACCGATATTATATCCATGATTATCGAAGATCCCAAATCTTCGTTTTCGACCGGGAGGGACGTTTCCAATTCGCGCTTAACGAAAAAGGAGACGGCCCGGGGCAGTACCTAAATCTATCTGATTTCGCGATCGATACAGTCCGCAGGAATCTTGTAGTACTCTGCGCCGTCAGCAACGCTCTCTTTTTCTATGACCTAGGGGGTAAATTCATCGAGAAAAAGAGACTTCCGGATATTACTGGAACCTACAATTCTTTCCAGTTCCAAAACAAGGATACGATCGCTTTCTTCACCTATGATAATGACAATCGCCTGAAGTTCTATTCCCTATCAAGAAATGAGATAATCGATGAATACTTCCCGGAAGAGAGAAAAGATATATTTTGCAGGGGTGTATTTCCATTCCCACACGCTCTCCGCAGATCTTTGACTAACACGATTTATTCACTTTCAGGAGCGACCTTGACTGAGCTTTATCGCTGGGATTTCGGAGATTTAAACAATGACATTGAGAATTTAAAGTTTCGTCCCAATATGAGCAAGCAAGAACAAATCCAATACGTAAAGGACGCCTATTCCTCCAAGAGCGTAAATTATGTAATAGATTCACAAGGGCAAAACAGGAGATACCGATATGCCATGGTTGTCCGTAAAAACAAATACATCCACTTGTTCTATAATAGGGAAAAACATGATTTGCTTCAATTCGAGCGAACCAAGGAAGGCTTGCAACTTTACCCGATCTACTTCGGAGAAGACTTCATCCTTTGTACCCCGGAAGGAGGGCTTCCACTAAATGATCTATTTCCCGAGAAGCTAAGAAATGAGGATCAGCAAAGAATCATTCAATCGCACTCGGAAGAAGAGAATCCAATCTTAGTAAAATATGTTTTCAAAAATGAAGAGTAACCAGAATACTTCTTCCTTCCACCCACAAAAAAAACTCTGCCGGATCAGCGCCTCAAACACTCGATCTGGCAGAGTAAACCTCAAATTCAATTATCTCTTAGCGAAATCAATAATCATTTTTCTTTTATACTTAAAATTCAAGTCTCCATCATCCGCATGTACAATCCAATCCCCCCCAACAAGATAATTAGAATAGATACACATTTTTTCATTTTCTTGTGTTTTTAGATTGATATAATAAGATTATGCTCACAATTCAGCGGAAATAGACTTAGAAAAAGTACGGTTGCAAGTTCGTGAAAAAAATATTAATACAGCAAAATAAATCAATCATATTCAAGAATAATTTCCATTTTCAAAACTCATCATAAAGATTTATCGAATGAACCTTTAATATCTAACACACTAGAACACCATATGCCGCTATCCAGAGATATGGAATATCTTTTGTTATTGTACACATTATATGTTTCCTTAGAATAGATACCCTAATAATCATGATTACTATCTATAGTAAACCCGATCTACTATACATAGTAATTCAAAATACTATGGATAGAAATTCGAAGAGACCAAGTCTCGTTTACATAAATAGTTAAATATCAATATTATGCAATTATAACAGGTAAAAAACAGACTTATTGTATATTTTTTCGAAATAAAATTCAGTACGATTGTCCAGCGCAAAAATATTATACGCCACCAAACATCATATGTCTCAACGAGGAGTCGCACACGTATCCGTATCAAAACCATTATTTTATGAAGATGACAGACAAAGCCTTTGCTTTATAAAAGCGGATTCACTACATTTGCTACAAAATTTTCTATTGATGCTTATATCGCTTAGAATCATCGACCATGAAAAATACAATTCCTCTCATATTACTTTTATTTTGTATCCATTTGGGCGTGGGCGCACGACCCTCAGAAGGCAAGTCGATCGTCGTACTGCACTCCATCAACTTCGAGGAAAGCTGGACGAAACAGACCTATCTTGATATAGAAAATAAATTCGGGAAGGAAGGGTTTACCGTAAAGGCGATTCCCTTACAGATCCCCGGAATCCGCACGATGGAAGGTTTTCAAGAGAAGAGAAAAATGATCCTAGAGAGAGTACCTGTGCCACCCACCTTAGTCGTATGCATAGGAGATCCCTCTTGGCTTATCACCCGCCCGTTGTTTGACAAGGAATGGAAAGATGTTCCCTCTATCATCTGCTATGCCAGAGATAATATGTACCCGAAAGAAGAATATCTGATAGATCTGGATACCAACGCGCTCGAGACCTTAACCCCCATCACGGACGTAGTAAAAGGCTATAACGCCACTTTTATAAAATACTCAGTCTATATCAAGCAGACGATCGAGCTAATCAAAAAGCTACAACCGGGATTAACCAAGCTGGCCTTTATTTTCGACCATCGTTATATAAGTCAGCAAACGAAAGCGGATGTGGAGGCCGTGCTACAGAAAGATTTCCCGGGCATCCAATTCGAGCCGCTGTCTACGACTTCCATTTCCACCGAGAACTTATTGGACAGGTTGGCCTCTTTCGACAATAAGACCGGCGTCCTTTATTACTCATGGTACAGGACCCAGAAGGACAACGAGAATCGTTATCTAGTCGATAACGTCCAGAAAATGATTAACAGCTTCTCAGTTCCCCCCGTCTTTACCTTGCAAGACGTACAAACAAAAAACGGGAATTTCTCCGGGGGATATTATGTTTCTCCGGAGGATTACGCGCAGGTGACGGCCAACACGATCGAAATGATCCTCTCGGGAAAAGATAGCAAAGAAATCTCTACCCTGACTTCGGGAACCCCGAAGACTTACCTGAATTACCAACACCTATTGCTTCACCAAATCGATCCCGGCTTATATCCCCCAAACGCCACTTATTTCCAAGAGCCTCCCGGTTTCTTTCAGAAATACAAGGTCCATATCATAAGCCTACTCGTCATTCTGGTGTTATTGATAACGATAGGGATATTACGGGTACACCTCTTTATCCAAAAGCAAAAGGGCAAAGACAAGGAACTACGAATCGCACGCCAAGCGCAGGACTTAAACCAGAAATATCAACTCGTCTTGAAAGCCAGCAACATGATGACATGGACGTGGGACGTAAGAGCCGAGATCATAGAGTGCAATAATGTCTACCTCACCCAAAGATCCGCCCGTGACAAAGGCGTAAACGGGATATTCAAGATGTCGCCCGATGAGTTCTATAGCGGCGTGTACCCGGATGACCTAGACCGGCTCCGTGATAAGATGGAAGCACTTGCCTCCGGCGAGGGCCAACCGGTAGATGAGGAAATCCGCTACCTAGACGATACGGGGGAAAACTATATATGGATAGAAATTTACGCCATCACCGGCAAGACCGATCCCGTCGGTAAACCTATCTACCTGATCGGGGGAACTGCCCTGATCCACCAACGCAAGCTGATGGAGCAGGAATTGAGGGACAAAGCGAAGGTAGAGGAATCCAACCGGTTGAAATCCGCCTTCCTAGCGAACATGAGCCACGAGATACGTACCCCGCTGAACGCTATCGTAGGGTTCTCGAACCTGCTCGCCCAAACAAACCCCTCCGAGGAGACAAAAGAATTTTGCGAGATCATCGAGACGAACAACGAACTTCTCCTTCAACTCGTGAACGATATTCTGGATCTATCAAAGATCGAGGCCGGGCAAATGGATTTCATCTATTCCGAGTTCAACGTATCCACGCTATTCCGGAGCTTATACCAGACCTTCCAAAGCCGGGTGAAAGGCGGAGTCACTCTCTATTGCGAGATACCCGAACAGGATTGTGTTATCTATTCCGAGAAGAATCGCTTGACCCAAGTGATCACCAACTTCCTCACGAACGCCTGTAAGTTCACGTTCCAAGGGTCTATCCGCATGGGATACAAGGAGAGGGAAGATGGATTATACTTTTACGTAAAAGATACAGGAAAAGGTATTGAGCGGAAGAACCTCCCGCACGTATTCGAGCGTTTCGCCAAATTCGATTCCTTTATCCAAGGAACCGGACTCGGGCTATCCATTTGCCAAACGATCCTAGAGAATCTTCACGGGAAGATCGGCGTAGAGTCGGAAGAAGGAAAAGGGAGTACTTTCTGGTTTACGATCCCATGCGCTGTATCAAGACCGTAGCGTAAGCCGAGATCCCTTCCTGCCGTCCGGTGAAGCCCAGCTTCTCCGTGGTGGTGGCCTTGATAGAAATATCCTCCTCGTCCACGTTCATGACCTCGGCCAGCGTTTTCTTCATCAGAGGGATATGGGGATTCAATTTAGGGCGTTCGGCGGCTACGGTGGCATCGATATTACCCAACTCATAGCCCGCGTCTCTCAAAAGCTTCATGGTGTCACGAAGCAATATCTTGCTATCAATGTTCTTATATTCACCTGCCGTATCCGGGAAATGATAACCGATATCCCGCATATTGGCCGCTCCCAGTAAAGCGTCACAGACCGCATGGATCAGCACGTCCGCATCGCTATGTCCCAATAGGCCCAACGTATGCTCGATCTTAATCCCGCCCAGCCATAATTCCCGGTCCGGCACCAAGGCGTGGACGTCATAACCAAAACCTACACGTATCTTCATACCCATTTATCTGAAAAGGTTCTTGATTCCATCCATATCGAACGACAAGGAGAAGCGCAATGTCTGGTCCAACGGGTTACTCTGTACCGTACTGATCAGATAAGCGGCATCCAACTGGAAAACACTCATGCGGAAACCTGCGCCGACTGAGAAGTACTGACGGTTTCCCTGATATTTATTCTCATAGTAATAACCGCCACGAACAAAGAACTGCTGATTGTAATTATACTCCAGACCGATAGAGGCCATAATCTCCTCCAGCTCGCCCTTGAAGCCATTCGGCGAGTCACCGAATGATTTGAAGATACCGGTGATGGGCGACATGTTGTTGTAATCCTCTTTCCTCTTATTGAAATCGGCCTCATCCTCCCCGCTATCCTGCCGAGGCTCGACAGGAACCAAGTACTTACTCAAATCCACGTAGATACCGATCTGGTTATAATCATCGATCGGGTAGAGCAAGCCGGTACCTACCTTCAGCGTCGTAGGCAAGAACTGGTTCGTATTTCCACCATCGTAAGAGACCTTCGTACCGATATTGGAGACATTAAAACCAAAGCTCCACAGGCACTCGCTATTCCCTAAGATCACGTATTTCTCCAGATAACCGGCGATATCGGCGGCAAAAGCGTTATCCGGAACCATATCCGCATCCGACGAGGCACCCATGTCCGAACGAATATAGCGCAAGGCGACCGCCATAGAGAACACATCCGATAATTTACGGCTATAACTTACATCAAAAGCCATCTCATAAGGATTCAATATGAGCTGATTACCCATTCCTCCATCCCGGCTTTCCTGTACTTCTCCTAAAGAGAAATAACGCAAAGAAGCTCCGATCGCCTGCATATCGCTATCGCCTAATTTATAATAACCGGCCAGATACGCTAAAGCCACATCATTCACCAATTTACGTAACCAAGGCGTATAGGACAAGGCGACTCCGGCCTTACTATAGCTAAAAGCATACTTAGCCGGGTTCCAGTATTGGGAATTCACATCCGGCGTAGTAGCCACACCGTTATCACCCATAGCACCTCCGCGAGCGTCGGGCGCGATAGACAAAGACGGTATCGCCGTATTAATCGGGGCGAATTTATGTTTAACATCGTCTGCGCCTCCTTGGGCATATAAAGCCGTAAATGCCGTCAAAAAGCTGAAAACCGCTAGTAACAGACTGAATCTTGAAACTCTTACCATATATTCTATTCTAAAAATACATTTACATTTATCATTCCTAGAGGGTAATAAACATACCCCCATGCTTATTATAAACTAATTACCCGATACTTTATTGTGCGAGAATGATTAATTTATTCGCTTTCGTCGCCTCTTTCGAGTTATTCGTACTAATCGCCGCCCGATACAGATAAACTCCCGGGCGCAACCGCCTGCCACCGTTATCCGTCAAGTTCCAAGTTACGATATAAGCCTTAAACAACTCGGAGGAACCGCTCTTCTCGGTACTCCATAGGAACTTACCGGTCATATCATAAACCATAACCGTCACCTTTAAGTTCGACTCCGGACGATTGTGATGCAGAAAGAATTCCACTTGATCCCGTGCCGGATTCGGGGTGGCATACAGCTCGATCAGATTAGGTTTCAACCCTTCCGCCACCTCAAAAGTAAAGGTATAGGTCGTGGAGTTATTTAAGATATCCCACACCTTAAACTCGGCCGTATGCATTCCCGGCTCCAGCTCGGGGATGGAGAACTGGACAAGTCCTTCGTTCTCACTATCTGGTAGCAACGCATAATAACTATTTAAGTTATAGCTCATAGAGGGCATACTATCAATCGTCAACATCATATCATGCCCTACGCTACTGCCGGTTATATTCACGCCGCTCTTATCCCACAGTTTCGCTACAAAATAAGGAGTCGTGTTTACCTTATCGCCCGAAACAAAACTGGAATCATTCAAATAGATCTGCCGGATTTCGGGACCGATCGTATCAGTCTCCGCCGTATCCGAAGTCCCCCCCACGATAAAATCGAAGAAAGAACCCTGCGCCTCTTTTGTCTCGGAAGATGCATATAGGTTTAATTTACCTTTCTTATTGGAATAAGAGATATCCTTCGGGACCATAAAAGTAAAGCTGAACTTTCCATTTCGAACCGAGTCTCTACCTATATAAATCGTATTCGGATAATCGAGATAAGTGAATTTCTCAGAGCTATTCCCTAAAGTCGTAATGGAACTTTGGCTATCAAATATGGTCGAGCTTAATACGCCCGTGAAATCCGCGGCAAAAGAATCTGACGGATTCAAGATTTCACCCTCTACCGTAATCCGGGATAACGCCTTAAACTCAAAAGGCTCATCAGAAACAGCTTCTCCATTCACAGCCGTCACCCGAGCCTTATACTCTGGATACGCAAACTTTAACGCCGGGTCTCCGATTAAGATAAAGTTCAATTTATTTGAGTCATTGAGTTGACGTTTCGTATACATCATCGCCTCTCCAAGCGTATAACGGCTATTCGCGTCTTCTTGGAACAGGTTATCGATGAGCGCCTTATTTAAGTTCGCATTATTACCGGAGAACACGACACGGGTCGTCGTAAACAAAGCGATACCCCCACTGGTAGGATTCAAGAAAACAGATTCACCCGCAGAAGTTGTCACATCGTCAAAACGGGTAAAGTCGCAAGTAGCCGTCACCCACACCGGCAGATGCTTATAACTGGAATTATTGATATCGGTTTGTGTCCATACGCTTTCGTCCGCCCAATGGGTCGTACTGCCATGCCCCGTATAATTAATCAACAACTGACCACTTTTTAATAGTTTCTCAATCTCATTATGCACATCCGGATAAGTCCCGAGGCTGCTACGCTTATAAGCATCGAAATACACTTTATTAACTAGAAAACCGGGTTGCATCTCTTCAATGGCCTCAGCAAGCTGATCTGCCTGCTTCATATGATTCGTTGTGAAGCTATCCTCATTATTTCCATCATCCGCCACGAATGTCACGTTATTCTTCCAACTACCCGAATCCTTGTTCTCCATATAAGAAATCGTTTTATCCACCATCTGAGTCGCCTCCGTTACTGTACGGATTGGAAAGCGCCCGACACCCAGACACATCTTATCTCGGCTAAAATTACTGCCGGAATTATCCTCTAAAAACGCAAAATAATCATCTGTCGCATAAGAGTAGACATTCAATGACTCTTGAGACTGGAAAGTCAGGAGCATATTACTCCGCGAAACACCTTGAACCTCACCGCTTATCCCCCGATTATCATAGATCCCGTCTCCGAAAAGCAATAAATATTTTGGAGGATTACCCAAAGAAGAACTACGATCGTAAAACATCTTCATCAAACGACGATATGCCGTCGCATCTGGAGTTCCACTAGAGAACTCATTATAAATCGCCTCTGGAGTTACGACTTCAACAGTCAAGCCATCTTTCTCACGGTGCGCAACCGCCAAACGCTCCGCCTGCTGAACCAAAGACGGGGCCGATATAATAATCATATCCCTCTGTTCCAAACCATGCAGATTCGAGGAAGCGACTTCTCCCACGACTTCCGGAGAAGGAAATGTTTGATTGGTTTGAACCAACACAAACTCCCTCAATCTACCCGCTGGTATTGTAAATGAAAGTTCAGAACCATTCAGATCGGCTTCCACTCTCTTCACATTCAACGCATCGGTCACATCAAACACCAAGGTATTCGAATTCGCCTCGCTAATAACAAAGCGAGACGCATTTCCTACAGAAGTCAAGCTTCTGAAAAAAGTACAAGCCCCATAAGGGCGCAACGTACGGACAAATTGCATACGGATATAGTCCAAACGTACATTCGTATGTCCACTTGAACTATAGGAAACCACTACGTTATTTTTCTCACTTTTTGATCCCTTCCATAACGCGGTGGTTGTCCCGGGAATCGCCTTTGTATACGATCTGACATTCGAGCTTACTGTTTGGATAGAAGGTATGGTTATATCCAACAATTCGGAGTCATTGATACTTAAAGAAGCCGTACCGGAGCCAGAGTTAATTCTTGAGATAAAACGCATGGTCACCTTACCGTCCGCATCCGTAATCCCGGGAATAGAAGAAAAGGTAGAAATTGTACGAGGGCGTGCCCCACTAAAGTCCTCTCCAAAAAACTCCCGGCCGGATTGGTTTACGGAGACTAACTCTTGCTCATGCAATAGATAATCATCATAAGTCGTAATCCGAGTGGAAGCGCCACTCGCTTGAGCCACGGAAGTCATATCATTCGTCGGAGTGGCATCGGTCACAAAATAATAGCCATACAATGAATAAGGATTATTCGTATGCACGAATGTCTGGCTCGACGAGTCATACTCCCATTTAACCGGCCCTTTCCCGTAGAATAACAGGTAATCACTCCCACGCCAAACCGGTGTAGAAGGGACATCATCGATATATTCCTTACTGAAATCCTCATCCAAGGGCCATCCTCCATAGCCATGGACAGAGACTTTCGATGGGTCCGAGAAACCCATATTCTTCAAATCCGCATAGGATAATTTGTAGATTCCGGTCTTATCCACCCGGATCTTCACCCATTTCCCCTCCGATAACAGGGATTTAGAAGCATAACGGCTACCATCCGCCCATGTATATGAGCAAAGTAATAAACCTATAATGAATATATATATTAATCTTCTCATCTCACATAAAAATCCAGAAGCTTCCGCTCGCCAAGATATCCCTCCAGATGATCGTCGATCTTCACGGGACCTACGCCAGCAGGTGTTCCGGTATAAATCAAATCGCCTATTTTCAGCGTAAAGAAGCGACTTACGTACGCGATAATCTTATCTACCGAAAACAGCATATTCGAGGTATTGCCTTCCTGTACCTTCGAGCCATTGATATCCAGATGGAACGGAAGCCGGTTTACATCCCCCGCTTGCTCCAGCGGAATAAAGGTCCCGATCACAGCCGAATTATCAAACGCCTTACTAATCTCCCACGGTAGCCCTTGCGCACGCAATTTATTCTGCAAATCCCGTGCCGTGAAATCAATACCGACCGTAACCTCATTGTAATAACGATGAGCGAAACGCTCGGCTATATTTTTCCCCAAACGGTCTATCCGTACCACGATCTCCGTCTCATAATGAACTTCCGATGAAAAATCCGGAATAAAAAACGGTTTCCCATCTTTCAACAAAGAGGAGTCCGACTTCATAAAAATAGTAGGCTCTGATAATTCTAACGAATGATGCAGCTCTTTATTGTGAGCGGCATAGTTCATTCCAACGGCGATAATCTTCATATTTTAGTGATTCATTGAGTTCAATCGATTAAACATAACAGCTAAATGCGCATACATAGAAGTATTCTGGACTACGATATGTTCCGGCACCCGTATACGGAAGGGGGTAAAATTCCAAAGAGCCTTGATTCCTCCCTCGATAATCCGGTCTGTCACCTCCTGCGCTTTCTCCACCGGCACGGTGATCACCCCGATCGTCGCGCCATATTCTTTCTGCTTGACAGGAAAATCATCCATATGAAAAACGGGAATGCCATTGATCACGCTCCCGTCCAAATCCTCACGGACATCAAAGCCCGCCACGATCTCCAATCCATATTGACTCAGTCCGGTGTCATGCAACAAAGAAGCGCCCAGACTCCCTACCCCAAACAGAAATGCCTTATGCTGGGATGTAAAACCGAGGAAATCCTCCAGTACGTCAACCAACGCATTAATATCGTATCCCACTCTCGTCTTCCCGGAGATATTCACAAAAGAGAGGTCTTTAGCGACCTGACTAGGATCTACATTAATCTCCTTAGCGATCTGGGTAGATGAGATAAACGCTTCCCCTTTCCCTTTCATCAACTTTACGAACGCAAGATACCACGGCAACCTCCTTAACGTAGGTTCCGGCACTTTCCATGCCTGTTTTATATCATCGCTGGCCATTGTCTAATTCTCCTATTCATGTATAACATTCGTGCAAGCTTGCAAAAGTACAAAATTAAAGACATTCACCAAAAAAGACCGCGTTCATGAATAATTTACTCGTCCCAAAATAATAAGAGCGGAAATTCAGATCATCAGCAAAGACAAATACCGCCCCACTCTTATATTTCTTAGCGAACACAGCAGGCGTATTCCGCAATAAACTCTCATTTTTCTCCGAAAGAAATCCGGACAACAACGGTTTTTCCGTATAATGCAGAGGAGAGACGTAAGGATCGCTATCTTTCTCAAAAATCAAGTTTCCTTTTTTTAGAACCGCTATCTCCGGTTGTTCTAATCCCCAAGCCAACGGATGGGAGCTATCCAGAGAGCAACTCAAGATAACACCGCTGATGCTATTTCCTGCCGCCGCCTCTTTCTTCTCCGAGTAAGCCCGATAACGGGTAGAATCCTCTTTAAATGAAGCGTCTTTCACCGAGATCGGAAGAATCCCGGATTTATCAACCCAAGAGTAGGCCTTTCCCGAGGCGATCAACGTACCGCCATTCGCTACCCAATCCTTCAATGCCTTTTCCGACTCTTTCGTGAGATCCGGAATTCCATTCGCCAGAATAATCACATTATAACGGCTCAACTTCCGGGAGGTCAGCGTTGCGGTAGCCTCAATCAATGTCGGTCTCATCTGGAAACGTCGATCTAATAAAAACCACGCCTCACCGGAATCCGGAACTCCCATCGTACGTCCCACAAGAATGGCAACCTTCGGTAATTTCAACGCCGTATAAGCCGGGCTACCCAAATCCACGTCTTGCATCAATCCGGTTGTAGCCGCATAGATATCCACACCCGATTCTTTCGCCAGTTTAGACAATAGCTCATAAAGCTCATCGGAAGATACCGGTTGATTCCACGCAGATACCAAGATTGTACCGTACCCCATCTCTTTCTCTATATCTCCCGAACGGAAATGGAACGGGCGATTACTTGCTTGTACATGAATACCTTTCCGCAATAACTCATACATCACTTTCGGGGTATAGAACTCTACATTCGTAAAAAGGTATCCATAATCACTTTTACCGCCAATCATTTGACCGGGTACAAACCGATACTCCACAACCTGCTTACCGATGAAGCCATTCGTATTCTTCACTTGCGCGAATTCCAAATTAAACGCATAAGGGAAGGACCAAGTAGAGATATCATAGAAAGTACTATCCTCATAGCTTAGGCAATCTTCCATAATCGCACGGATCATCGTGTTATTTTTCTGATCCACAGGGATGATAAAGGCCTCATCCGCCTTAAACGTCTTCCCATCCACCGAGAAGTCTTTCGCCAAATGATATACGTTAATCCGGTGATGCCCCATATTCTCGATAAAATGATAGCCCACAGAGCGAGAGCCACGGGTATCGAAGACATATCCTTTTACCGGCTGCTTAGCGATATCCGCCTTGACATTCTTATAATAATCCCGTTGGTAAGCCAGTAATTTATCTTTTAGCCGATAGCCGGCAAGGATCGTACCATACGAACCGAATGCTTGGTTACGAATCGTCCACGCAAACGAGCGCACCCCATTACGAGTCTCCCGCAAATGCCCCCGGGACGTACCCTGCTCATAAAGCAAGCAAACCGATCCGTGAATATCACCATAGGCGGCTCCTTTGCCGTAGTAATAATCATCGTATCCCTCCTTTGAGTAATACAACGTACCGATCTTATCCAACTCCTTTGCGCAATAAGCCGATACTTCCGCCGTAAGCTCTTGATTTTGCCGAGGAGTCAACTGATGCGTACGCTTCGGATGCCCCGGACTGAAATAGTAAGGTCGATCAGCGCCTTGCTCATGTTGGTCGGCCAATACATTCGGCATCCATTTAAAATAGGTATTCACTCCTGTAATCCCTTCCGGGTGTTGCGCCATCAGCCAATCCCGGTTGCAATCCGCCCAATAATGATTCGTACGGCTAGAAGGCCATGGCTCTTGGAATTCCCGGGAATTAAGGTCACTTACGTCCGTTTGGCTACGGGTCGTATTCACCCAATTAGCGAACCGGTTTATGCCATCAGGATTAGCTCCCGGATATAGAACGATCACCGTATTTCTCAACAGGTCATCGATCTCATTACTTTGCGCCGCCGCCAAGAAGTAAGCGACAGCCAATGAAGCGTTCACGCCGGAAGGCTCATTTCCGTGGATACTATATACCAAGTTGACAACAACCGGCATTTTCCGTATATCCAGATCCGTGGAACGATCTACATCGGTCAAGGCCAAATGTTCCTCTCTAATCTTTTCTATATTTCGTTGGTTTTCCGGAGAGGTAATTACCGCCTCTATAAAAGGACGATGTTGATAAGTACGCCCTACTTCCCGCAAGGTCACCCGATCCGAGGCTTCAGCCAAAGCCTTCATATATTCAACGACTTGTCCCCAATCTGCATGTTGACGTCCCAATTGAAAACCTAAAACCGTTGCAGGTTCAGGGATATTCGAATCGTACTGATAATTGCCTTCCGGCAAGAAATAGGATAAATCATACGTTGTCTCCACCGCATTGGGTTGGGCGAAAAGGTCTACCGACACACAGATAAACAGCAAAGAGATAATGCAGCTAGCTTTCATCTTGACAAAGGATTTTTCATATAAACGATCATGTTCTTGCCAAAATTACGAATAATTGACAACATAAAAAAGCTCCGGCGGAAAATCCGACCGGAGCTTGTCTTTTCTTCCGGGTTCCATCCTCACGGAAGTACTGACGGAGAGCTTTAATTATTACCTTAGTCTGTTCTGCCTCACGGCTTACTTGGAGACGAATCTATGCACGGGAATTTTAGAATTATAATATCATAATCTATTTACACGGATTATTTAACAACTGTCTTAATCACATTCTCACCTTCTACAACTACGCTACCTGCAGATACTGCGATTCTACCGTTATCGGAAGTAAAAACTGTCTCTACGATCCTTTTTCCCGTATAAACCTAGGAGGCATTCGAATCTTTTGTATTTTTACGCAAAAGTTTCGAGGTATCCAAAACCATAGCAAAGATTTAGATATCACCCACTTTTAACTAAAGTGTTCACACAAAAACTTCAATTATGACAAAGAAAGAAGCTATCAAGATTTTCGAAGAAAAAAAAGTACGTACAGTCTGGAACGATGAAACAGAGGAATGGTTTTTCTCTATAGTAGACGTTGTAAGTATCCTCACCGAAAGTGTGGATGGAAGGAAATATTGGAATAAACTCAAACAAAGGCTAAAAGCTGAAGGTAGTGAGTTGGTGACAAATTGTCACCAACTGAAATTACCTTCTACCGACGGGAAATACTACAAAACCGACGTAGCTACGACAGAACAGCTGTTCCGGCTTATCCAATCCATCCCGTCCCCTAAAGCAGAACCTTTCAAGCTATGGATGGCCCAAGTGGCAAAAGAGCGATTGGATGAAATGCAAGACCCCGAGTTAACGATAGATCGAGCCATGAGGGAATATAAAGCGTTGGGCTACTCGGATAACTGGATTAATCAACGCCTTAAAAGCATCGAGATACGCAAGGACCTAACCGACGAATGGAAACGGCACGGACTACAAGAGGGTATTCAGTTCGCTACCCTTACAGATATCATCTATCAAACGTGGGCCGGTAAAACTTCCAAAGAATATAAACAATTCAAAGGTCTGAAAAAAGAGAGCCTACGAGACAATATGACCAATACGGAACTTGCTCTTAATATGCTTGCCGAAGCAGCTACCACTGAATTGTCCAAAGAAAAGAATCCGCAACATCTCGAAGAACACGAAGTTATCGCCAAACAAGGAGGAAAAGCAGCAGAGGCCGCCCGCAAACAACTTGAAAGCGATTTAGGCCACTCGGTAATCTCTCCCCTCAACGCTAGAACCGGATTGAGACTTAAAGATAAAAACGACAAAGAATAGGCAAAAAGCCCCGATCGAGAAACCGACCGGGGCTTATTCTTTTTCCGCTTTCTTGCCTCACGGAAATACTGACGGAGAGCTTTAATTTTTTACTTTAGTATTAATATCCCCGCATGTTCAACCTCTCGGTTTACTTGAAGACGAATCTCCGCACGGGAATTTTAGAATTATATATCTTTATTATTTAACTACCACCTTAACAGCTTCCTCACCATCAACAGCTACGGCTACGATACCAGCAGGTACGGCGATTGTAGCGTTATCAGATGTAAGAATAGTCTCAGCAACTACCTTACCTAAGATATTGGTGATTACTACAGGCTTACCAGCTGCGCCTTGGATAGTCACGGCACCGTTAGTAGCTACTACAGATACGCCTTCTACGGATACCTCATCATTAGAAGTTACCATATCATCCTTTTCTGTCGGGCGAACAGCATTGAAGATCAAAGCACCGTCAGAACCAGTCTTAGCCGCATCAAATTTAGAATCACCACGAGTCAATACCAAGCAACCATTCTGCATCTTCAACCATGCGGCATATTCAGGAGCGATTGAGCCAGACTGAGCCTCTTGGAAGCCCTTTGTTGCTTTTCCGTCAGTAGAAACACCTGCTACTGTTGCATTTGTAGACTTATAGCCTGTTTTCTCATAGATGTTAGATTCGAACAAGAACTCATTGTTCACACCTTCACCTTCGCCTCCTTCAATATAAGCCTTGGCAGCCTCTAACGGATTTACATAACGGAATGACCAAGTTACGTTCTTGTGATTATCACCAGTTAAGTCAACAATGAAGCGCTCGCACTTCGTTGCCTTATAGTTAGCGAAGATCTCAGCGGTATCAATCTTAGCCGGTTCAACTTTCTCGAAACCATTCGTTAATACGACTAAAGAATCGCCAACCTTAATAGCTCTCACGAATCCTACGCGAGTGTAACCACCCTTGATATCCATGTATGGAGCTTCCATGTCATTAATCATAGCGGAGTCACCGAAACTTACCAAATACTTACCATACGTGAAGCCTAAGGTCTTGTGAGTAGCATGAACACATTCGTATGGATCCGTTGTCGGAGTTCCGTCCGGCTTGATGTGAGGACCAGCCTCAGTACAAGGATGAGTCACGATGTTCAAATCTTGATCTTGACGATCAACAGAGATCAAGTATTGTGGTTTGATATAACCTTTACCACGATTTACCCAAGCCGTATCAATATTGAACACCAACTTACCTTTTGCTTTATCCCGGTTCCAGATACCTGCGTAATCAACGGTTTCTGAAGTCAAGTTAGGATTCCACTCATCCATCAAGTATTCTTGACGGATCTTCTCAACGAAAATCAAGCTATCAGCAGCATCGTCGGCCTTCTCACCTATGACGGCATTGTTGAAACGGCGATACAACGGGGTCTTATCTGCTTCTACCGTGAAGGCAGATGTACGAGTCTCGTTCAAGATCTGAACTTTCAATACGGCGCTCTTACCGTCATCAGCAGTACCAACCTTATGAGTTGCCTTGTCAAACTCAGCACTTACGCTTTGGATGATAGCACCAGCCCACTTATAATTAGAAACTGAAACGTCTTGGCCTTGCGCATCTACATATTTCACAACTTCGCCTTTGTCATTCTTTACCTCGTAGGCATAGATAACTTTTCCATCAGAAGCTACCCATTTCGGAGCAGACTCTACAATCGCATAGAAATGTTTAGCATTATAATGATTATTTTCCTTGAAGAAGAATGTATCAACAACATAAGGAGTTACCTTATAATTATTAACACCCATAGAGTACTTCTCACCGTAAGCCTCAACCAAAGACTTCGCACCGTCTACAGTCTTGACTACATAGTTCGTTCTCTCCAAACGTGCGATGCCTAAACGAGCCAATGCTTTACCTTCCGGAGTATCCTTATCTTTACCGTAACCATAACCGTATCCGGCAGTAGAACCTTCTTCCAACATGTAGCGGCTTGCCGTTTCTTTCACATAGTTTACAGAATCCTTATCTGCTCCGTTGGCCATCCAATAGCTATCCGTAAACGGATTCAAATAGTTAAATACATACTTATTAACCAATAAAGAATCTGTCGGGATATAACGATAGCCTAATTTCTTATCACCTAAGATATTCTTATCCGTGATACGAGTGAAAGTAGCTTTATTCAAGACTTTATCAATAGTAGTACCCACTGCCGTACCTATGATATCACCATCCTCATTTAAGGTTAATTGAACAGAATTCGCATACAATTCGGGGAACTCACGGTTAACGAACTTTACAGGAGAAGTAGCCTTTGCCTTATCTGCCGTATAAACCTTTGTTACAACCCATTGATAAGCTGGCATGTGCATCGGATCTTGCTCATCCAAAGTAATCCATTGAGCCTTGTTCGCAGCATTGTTATCATTTAAGTGGATAGGAGCGGCCAAAACTTGTCCCTTATCATTCTTGATAATATACAAACCCTCGTCCAAGGATGTCTTGTTATTAGATGCGACACAACCATTAATACCGAAACTAATCTGTGTATTGATAGCCTTGGTACCGATCGTGACAATACGATCGGCTACCGTATAGTTTTGTAACTTAACGAATAATTGATCCGCATCGGAGTTTGCGTCTGCCGCCTGTTTGCCATCGCAATAAATATCATGGTAGTTTGAACCATATTTCACTTTGGTGGCATCTTTCCAATACCCTCTTTCAGCGGTAGGTTTCTGCGTATCCCTAACACGAGCTTCTTTTACTTGAATAAACAAGCTATCAGCAGAAGGACGATAAGTGAATAGGAACTTATGTTGCTGTGAAATATCATCCGCATCACCCGTTACCGTAAGCGCATCTGCATATTTCTCAACATTCGTATCAGACCATCCGAATTTCAAGAACTCGATACCCACACCGTTAGCGGCTGTATCGACCTTCAAGTAAGTCTTCTTATCTTTCTCGTCTTTCTTAACGACATAAACGAAATTCTTTCCATCAGCGGTTACACCATCGGCCACCTTTGCTTCAATTTGAGAAGCAGAGAATGGGTTGACATCCGCATTAGCATCCAAATGGAAATTCAATACGTCTTTGTTGTTTTTCAAATAAGCGTTGATCTCATTAGCGCTCAATACATAAGTACCGGCGTTCCAAACAGTAAATTTCAATGCATCTTGAGCGTCACCTGTTTTGTCCTCGGCATCAGAAGCCATTACTTTTTTAGCTTTAACCTCATCGCCTTCACCAAACAAAATATAAGCATAATCGGAATCGATGTAAGTAAACAACTCCTTTTCGGGTCTTAAACCACCCTTAGTTGGATCTTTCTCGTAACTACTCTTTGTCCAAGTTGAAGAAAAAGCCCAACCACCGAAAGAAGAACCTACATTGCTTGTCTCTGTATCAAATGCCAAAATAGCGCCAGTCTTCTTATTGATGAAATCGAAGATAGGGTTCTTTCCTTGGCTCTCTGTCTCAGTGATAGAGATACACCATAAAGAAGATTCAACATCCGTAAGATCAGAAGGAGCAACCAATTTGTACTTATCATTTTCCACGATAAGGACTTTGTCGTTTGCTTTCAATTGGAACATTCCTTTAGGAGTGGCAGACTCAAAATAGGGTACCGCCGCCGCCCCCACTCCTGAAATAGAAGTAAGAGCATCAATATGCTGAGCCTGTGCAGGAGTTTGAGCATTCAATGTGAATGCGGAAACCAGCAGACCAGCACACAAAAGTGTAGAAAACTTTTTGTTCATAATACTGAAATTAATATTAATACTAGTGTTTATTAAGATAATCAAATACTTAGTCCTATTAAACCGACCCCTAAACCATACAAAACGACTAGTCTAAACGATCGATTAAATCTTGCGTTTTTTTGATGCCTAAACGCACAGTTCGTTGAAGGAATCGCTTGTTTCGTAAAGGATAACCTATCCTATTGATAAGAAAGAGAATAAGCGGTAAAAAAATAGCCCGGAAGGGTTGCAAGTATCGAAGAAACGCGTACCTTTGCAAATGACTAAAAGAATCGATCGTTTATACTAGTCGTTTTCATACTCCAAATATCATTTCAATCTATTATTCATCAACTTTTATAGTATAGCATTAATTAATGTACAGGCGTACATTAATATTATATTAAACGAGTTACCCGGAATTTACGGATTGTCATTGTGACACTTTGAAAATTAAAGTCCTTGAGAATCGAATTTTCCGGGAGATTATACATATAGTTCCGTAAAACGAGAAAAAATATTCGCAAGTAGTTATTCCATAACAAGATAACGGAATATGCCCTTTCATTCTGGCGAAAATTATTCATCCTAATTCATATTCTTAAGGCTAAAACCTGTAATTCACCCGTATGTGAAGGCTATTTCTATCGTATGCGATGGGGATTACTACCGTATGTATCACCTAACGCATACGGTTGCGTCGGCTAACGCATATATTCGCGTGGGCAAACACCACCTTTCTCACCGGAAAAGCGACCTTTTACCTATAAATAAGAGACAAAAAGGCCCTTTTCACCTATTACTTCTCTCTGGTTAGACTTCTCCAAAGAAGAGGTATGTCACACAAACAGCCTTGTTTCGCGCAAACTGTCATGATTATCGCCGCTTCGCTTACCATCCATCCGCAAGGGCTACAATAGAATAATCGACATAGAAAAGCCCCGCAGGATAACTGAAGCGCACCCCAAAAGTCGCTGAGAAGACCTTGTTGGTTCCAGTATAAAAAGGCTTTCCTAGTGATTAGTTATTCACTTCCCAAGCCGTCAGTTAGCGGCTAGGTATAGCCGCCAGTTATTCACTCGACAAGCCGTCAGTTATTCACTTCAGCAGCCAATGAGAGGGCCCGTTTCTTGGTTATCAGGGCCTGTAAAGCACATGTTTCCCGTATTTTCAAAAAACACTCAAATCTCACAAAAGTGAAACTTTTGGCACACCAGCCCTGCCTCCTTTTAAAAAAAAGCGTATCTTTACCGCAAAGGATGAGATAGGATCATCCGTTTAATCATTTAATCATTTAATCATTTAAACCTATAAGCACTATGGGAAAATTTATCAATCCCTTCACCGATTTCGGCTTTCACCGGATATTCGGGCAGGAGGTACACAAGGAGTTACTAATCGATTTCCTGAACCAGTTGTTCTTCGGAGAGCACTACATTGAGGATATCACGTTCCTTAACCCGATTCAGACCCCCGAGACGCTGGATGACAGGGGAATCGTTTTTGACGTGCATTGCAAGGACAGCAACGGAAACCTATTCGTCGTTGAGATGCAAACCGGGGCACAACCCTATTTCCACGACAGGGGACTGTACTATCTGGCGAGGGCCATCAGTAACCAAGGACAAAAAGGGAAGGACTGGAAATTCGTGTTACAACCCGTATACGGGGTATTCCTACTTAATTACAAGATGGACGTGAACTCAAAGTTCCGGACCGATGTTATATTGGCGGACCGGGAAACCGGAAGGATGTTTAGCGACAGGATACGGCAAGTCTATCTCGAGCTACCTTACTTCCAAAAAGAACCGGACGAGTGCGAGAATGATTTTGAACGTTGGATTTATTTATTGAAGCATATGGACACTTTAGAGAGAATGCCGTTCAAGGCAAAAAAGGCGGTCTTCGATAAGTTGCTGGAAGTAGCCGACGTGGCAAACCTCAGCAAGGAAGAACGCATACAATACGACGAGGCTCTGAAACGATACAGGGATTATAAGAATACGATCGATTACGCAGAGGAGAAAGGGATATTGAAAGGGAAAGAATCTACGGCCCGCAACATGAAAGCGGATGGATTATCCCCCTCAATTATCCAAAAATACACTGGGCTCTCCCTTGAGGATATAGAGAAACTATAAAATAAACCCTCCAGCCCTATTCTCGCTAACCGAATGGTTAGAAGAACAAAGGCTGGAGGGCTTGTTTAATATCTATAAGGAAAGAGATCCTTAGATTCTCTCCAATGCAGCTGTAATAAACTCCCAGATCTTCTGTACGGAATGAATATTCACTCGTTCGTCCGGTGAGTGCGGATATTCCAAATCCGGTCCGATAGAAACCATATCCATATCCGGATAAGCACCTTGGATGATACCGCATTCCAATCCGGCATGCATCACCTTCACCTCAGGTTCCTTACCAAATAAATCCAGATAGGTAGATTTCATCAAGTTCAAGATCGGGGAATTGATATTAGGCTGCCAGCCATTATAATGACCGGACTCCTCCACCTTAGCCCCTGCCAAAGCGAATACACTTTCCAGACTTGAGCAAACAGAATCCCTGCGAGACTCGGATGAGCTACGCACCAAGATCTTCACCTCGATCAACTCATCAGATGTCTTCACGATCGCCAAGTTAGAGGAAGACTCAACCGTACCCGGGAAATCATGCAACATGCTAATCACACCATTCTGGCAACCTTCGATCGCATTGATCAAATCATCCTGTATCTCCTCCGGAATCAACGTAGACGGCAATTCAACCATCTCCGCAACGAAATCGATCTTATCCTCCACACCCATATACTCCGTACGGAACATATCTTGGTAATCAGCCACTAGCTCCCAAAGAGACTCCACGTTATCACCCGGAATCGTTATCACGGCAAAAGCCTCACGAGGGATAGCGTTAGGCAAGGAACCACCCGCCACAGAAGACAAACGAGCGCCATAATCGCATACCGCCTCTTTCAAGAAACGGAAGATCAACTTATTCGCGTTCGCACGCCCTAAATGAATATCCACACCGGAATGACCACCTTTCAAGCCAGCCAAGCTAACCTTGACAGCCACGTCACCTTCCGGAATATAAGTATCCTCCTTAAATTGGAAAGAGACATTCACGTTAGCGCCACCTGCGCAACCTACGAACAACTCCCCTTCCTTCTCGGAATCACAATTCAATAAAATATCACCCTTTAAGAAATGCGGCTTCAAGCCGAAAGCGCCGTCCATTCCCTGCTCCTCATCAATCGTAAACAGGGCCTCGATCGGTCCGTGACGCAAGCTATTGTCCGCCAACACGGCCATCGCCAGAGCGGCGCCCATGCCATTGTCCGCCCCCAAAGTCGTCTCACGGGCCGTCACCCAATCACCGTCTATGTAAGCGTCGATCGGATCTTTCTCGAAATCATGCTTTACGGAAGAGTTTTTTTGGGGAACCATATCCAGATGAGACTGCAATGTCACGGTCTTACGACCTTCCATTCCGGGCGTAGCCGGCTTACGGATCAATACGTTACCCACCTCATCTTGCAGGGTTTCCAGTCCCAATCCTTTACCAAAGGATATCATAAAACGGGTTACTGCCTCCATATGTCCGGTCGGACGGGGGATTTGCGTAAGGTCATAAAAATAACCCCATACATGCTTCGGAGATAGATCTTTGATTTCTGCTGACATAGATGTTAATAATTTAGTTCAGTTCATATTTAATACATATCTTGTATTCATCACGAAACAGCGACCGGAATCTCTTTGTTCTCCCGGTTGGTGAGCGGCAAAGCCACCACGCCGAACAATCCGCACAATCCCGTCCATACCGTCTGTACCGTATGAACGACCAAGGCGAACGCCGCCGCGTCATTCTCGTTCACGCCAAAACAAACCAAGGTAGCGATCACCATGAAATGCCACGGTCCGATACCGCCTTGAACAGGCACCGCCACGCCGATACTACTCATCGTAAACGTGATCAGCCCGACCACGATACCCAAGTCCTTGGTAAAGTCGAAAGCATAGAACGTAATATAAAAGTAACAGAAATAACCTCCCCAAATCAATAACGTCTCTATCACGAAACGCATCTTATGCTCCATGTACCAGATACTCTTCATACCGGTCCATACATTCTTCAACATGCCTTTGGCTTTCTGTACCAGCGTAAAGTTACTCATATAAGTGAATACAAACCAAATTACAGCGACAAAAATTATCACCGCCACGTAAATCCATATCGAATTAAACATGGACTGGAACCCTTCGAGCAAAGCCGGGTTCTTGGCGAAGAAACTCGTAAAGAAGCTTATATTAAATATGAATATCATCAAGGTTATCAAACCGACCATGATCGTATCGCTCACACGGTCGATCAACAGCGTACCTAACAGCTTGGTAAACGAGATCTTATCGTATTTCGTGATCATGCCGCAACGCCATACCTCGCCGACACGGGGCAACACCAGATTCACCGCGTAATTACCCAGCACGGCGTAAATCACGTTACTCATCTTGAAGCGCTCGCCCAAGGAACTGATCAGCAATCCCCACCGTAAGCCACGGACGATATTGGCGAACAAGCCGAACAATAAAGAAACCAGAATAATATCATAACGAACCCCCTCCTTGACTACTCGCCAAATCTCAGTGATATCCATTTTCCGATACAAAAACCAAAGGAGTAAACAGCCGAAGGCTAAAGGTAGAATTATCTTCAGAAACGTACGTAGAATGCTCTTAAAATCCATTAGGTATAGGGAACTTTAAATTATTTATTGTACTTTTGTGCATCCGCAAAGATAAGCATAATATTTAAAAACAAACACATTACACCGAAAAGTGGATGAGATTAGTTAAGCCAAAAAAAGCATTAGGGCAACATTTCCTAAAGGATCTGCAAATAGCACAGCGCATTGCGGACACACTCGATACTTTCAAATCCCTGCCGGTCTTGGAAATCGGACCGGGAATGGGAGTCCTTACCCAGTTCTTGCTGGAGGCGGGACATGATTTGACCGTTGTCGAGTTGGACATGGAATCCGTAGATTACCTGAACCAGAATTTCCCCGATCTGAAAGGGCGTATCATCGCCGAGGATTTCCTAAAATTGGATCTCTCGAAGCTATTTCCGGGGCAGTTTTGTGTGATCGGTAATTACCCCTATAATATCTCCAGCCAGATATTCTTCAAGGTCCTCGATTATAAGGACCAGATTCCCTGCTGCTCGGGGATGTTACAAAAAGAGGTAGCGGAACGCCTAGCGGCGGGTCCCGGTAGCAAGACGTACGGGATATTGAGCGTACTGTTGCAAGCTTGGTACGACGTGGAATACCTCTTTACCGTCAGTGAGAAAGTATTCGATCCGCCTCCAAAAGTGAAAAGCGCCGTATTGAAAATTACCCGTAACGACCGTAAGGAGCTGGGATGCGACGAGAAGTTATTCAAGACTGTAGTAAAGACCTCATTCAACCAACGAAGGAAAACGCTTCGTAATTCCATGAAACCCCTATTGGGTAAAGATTGCCCGGATTACGCCTTGCCGATATTCGACAAGCGCCCGGAACAGTTATCCGTGGAGCAATTCGTGGAACTGACCTTGATCAGCCAAAAGCATTTGGAGAAGTAGGCTGGTGATGTCCTATAATAATATAAGAGTCCAATGATCGAACTGACGAAAGATTACATCGAGAACCTGAAAAGCATCATCGAGGCCAAAGATGACGCGAAGGCACAGGAGGTACTTCATGAACTATATCCTGCCGATATAGCCGAGCTTTATCAAGAACTGAACTTGCAAGAGGCCATTTATCTCTATCTATTGATGGATGGCGACAAAGCGGCGGATGTCTTGATGGAGCTGGATGAGGAAGACCGTCATAAATTATTGAAGGAACTTCCCAATGAGCTTATCGCCAAGCGTTTCGTCGATAACATGGAAACGGATGATGCCGTTGACTTGATGCGTGAGTTGGACGAGGATACCCAAGAGGAGATCCTTTCGCATATCGAGGACGTAGAGCAGGCCGGTGATATCGTGGACTTGTTGAAATACGACGAGGACACCGCCGGCGGTTTGATGGGTACCGAGATGATCGTGGTGAACGAGAATTGGAGTATGCCCAAATGTATCGACGAGATGCGCAAGCAAGCGGAGGAGATGAGCGAGATCTATTATGTATATGTAGTGGATGACGACGAGCGCTTGAAAGGTGTGCTCCCCTTGCAGAAACTGATTACCCACCCATCCGTCTCCAAGATCAAGCATGTCATGAAAAAAGACCCGATCTCCGTTCGCGACAGCGACAGTATCGAGGAGGTTACGGAGACGATCGAGAAATACGACTTGGTAGCCTTGCCCGTAGTCGATAGTATCGGACGTCTGGTAGGACGTATCACGATCGACGACGTTATGGATGAGGTACGCGAGCAACACGAGCGTGATTACCAGTTGGCATCTGGTATCTCGCAAGACGTGGAAACCTCGGATAATGTATTCACCCAAACCGCCGCCCGCCTACCTTGGCTGCTGATCGGCATGATCGGAGGATTGGGAAACTCCGTTATCCTCGGTGGTTTCGAGAGCAGTTTCGCCACTAACCCGAAGATGGCGCTATTTATCCCGCTGATCGGTGGTACCGGTGGAAACGTAGGCATACAATCTTCCGCTATCGTGGTACAGGGCTTGGCAAACAATACCTTGAAGGAAGGGAATATCGTACCGCAAATCCTAAAAGAGTCTGTAGTCTCGTTAATCAATGCCAGCATTATCAGTCTGGTCGTGTTCATTTACAATTTCTTCATGCTGGGAGACCGGGGGATTACGGCCTCCGTATCTTTAAGCCTATTCGCCGTCGTAATGTTCGCCAGTATATTCGGCACGCTAGTTCCCATGACCTTAGATAAGATGAAGATAGATCCGGCCTTGGCGACCGGACCGTTTATCACCATTACCAACGATATTATCGGTATGATGATTTATATGTTCATTACTTCCGCGTTAGCTTGATGCCACGGGTGGGCGAACCCCGCCCCTATTATGTTAAAATAATATGTTATAGAACATATCTACGAAATAGCTGTTATCTTTGTAGCGGTTATCAAAAAAGGTAGAAAAACTATGCTAACAGAAGCATTTTACATTCTCTTCTTCTATTTCACGGGAGAGTTTATCAGCTACTTTATCGACGGTTTCATACCGGGTAGCGTAATTGGGATGGTGCTATTGTTCTTAGCCCTTGCGTTCAAGAAAGTAAAACCTGAAAAGGTGAAACGTCTTTCCACGGTTCTTACCCAAAACATGGGATTATTCTTCGTTCCTGCCGGTGTAGGGCTTATGAATTCCTTCGGGATCATCTCCGAGTATTGGGCAGTCCTGCTGATCGCTTCCGTAGTAAGTACAATTTTAGTCATCGCCAGCGTAGCGTTGGTGCAACAAAAACTGGAAAAGGGAAAATAGACCATGGATAATCTGGCGCATTCCGAGATTTTCGCTCTTACCTTGGTAATTGGTACCTACCTGACTTCCTTGGCTCTTTACAAGAAAGTCCATATCAGTCTTTTGCATCCTTTGCTTACGACCATCTTCGTGATTATCGTGGTACTGGAAGTCCTAGGCATTCAATATGAGTCGTTCCAGCAAAGCAGTCATTTGATCCATTTTATGCTGGGGCCTTCCGTAGTGGCCCTTGGCTATGTGTTATATGAGCAAATCCAATATCTAAAGGGAAATGTCGTTTCGATCTTGACTTCCGTATTTGTCGGGGCCATTGTCGGAATCGTAAGCGTAATCATCATCGGTAAATTGATGGGAGCCGACCAAGCGTTGATCGCCACGCTCCAGCCGAAATCCGTCACCACCCCGATCGCTATGGGGATAGCGGAGAAAGCGGGCGGCATACCTTCACTTACCGCCGTCATCGTCGTAGCGGTAGGAATCTTTGGCAGTATAGTGGGCCCTATCGTGATGAGGGTACTGGGAATAGATAGCCATATCGCTAAAGGACTGGCGTTAGGGGCTTCCTCCCATGGAGTAGGAACAGCAGCGGCCATTCAAATCGGGGCCATCGAAGGAGCATTAAGCGGACTGGCGATTGGCTTGATGGGTATCATGACAGCGGTCTTGGTTCCGGTTATTCGGTTGATTTGCAACTATTTTTCCATATAAATACGCAAAACTTTTTGCTACTTTAGCAGGAATGTACTACTTTTGCACCCGAAAAACGTTACGGATTACTCTATAACATATATAAATAAAGAAAATAAATATGATCAATTCACAAGACATTAAGAAAGGAACTTGTATCCGTTTGGACGGAAAACTCTATTTCTGCGTCGATTTCCTTCACGTAAAACCGGGTAAAGGTAATACCATCATGCGTACCACATTGAAAGATGTTGTAAAAGGCGGTCAGATCGAGCGTCGTTTCAATATCGGTGAGAAGTTGGAAGATGTACGCGTAGAACGTCGCCCGTATCAGTTCACTTATACGGAAGGCGAGCATTATCATTTCATGAACCAAGAGACATTCGATGACGTGATCATCGACAAAAACTTGATCAACGGCGTTGATTTCATGAAAGAGGGAGAAATTGTAGACGTTGTTTCTGATGCATCTACCGATACGGTTCTTTTCGCCGACATGCCTACAAAAGTTCAATTAAAAGTTACTTATACAGAACCGGGTATTAAAGGTGACACTGCTACTAACACCTTGAAACCGGCAACCGTAGAGACTGGTGCGGAAGTTCGCGTTCCGTTGTTCATCAACGAGGGCGAGGTTATCGAGATCAATACGACTGATGGTTCTTACGTAGGCCGTATCCGCGAGTAATCCGGGTCTTGTCAAAATATACGGTTCCCGCTTGATAAGCAGGCGGGAACTATTTTTTTAACCAAATCATAAACCTTTCCCGACTATGAAAGAAAAGACAGGAAAACTTTCCATCAAGGAATGGGCCGAAGAAGACAGGCCCCGTGAGAAAATGCTTCAAAAAGGCGCTTCCGTATTAAGCGATGCCGAATTGATCGCCATACTGATCGGATCCGGCAACAATGAGGAGACGGCCGTACAACTCTCTCAACGGATACTTCACTCCGTAAACAACAATCTGAATACATTGGGTAAACGTTCCATCAAAGAATTAACTTCCGGCTTTAAAGGTATCGGAGAGGCGAAGGCGGTCACGATCTGCGCCGCTATGGAACTAGGGAAACGGCGGGAAACCTCAGAGGCGTCTCCTCAAGATGCTATCCGAAGCAGCAAAGACTCCTATCTCCTATTCCGTACCCAACTATGCGATTTACCTTATGAGGAACTCTGGATCGCTCTAACCAATCCCTTAAATAAGGTGATACAAAAGGTAAAAATCAGTCAGGGCGGAGTAAACCAGACTTCCGTGGATATCCGTTTGGTATTAAAAGCGGCGATCAACGCCTTGGCCTCCGGTATAATCCTATGCCATAATCATCCATCCGGCAGCCTCCGCCCCAGTACGCACGACGATGCCTTGACCGAGCGTATCCAAAAGGCGGCGAAGCTGATGGATATTAGGATACTGGACCATATCATCCTGTCCGATAGCGGTTATTATAGCTATGCGGATGAAGGAAGGCTGGTCCGGTGAAACAAATTCTCTTTTCCCCCGGTTTAGTATATAGAAGTATTAATGTATATTCGCGTATAAAACAAAAGAAGATGAACAACGAATTTCTCCAAACAGAAGAAGCGATCGTCGCTATGCTGAAGACGGTATACGACCCGGAAATACCCGTAAACGTATACGATCTTGGGCTTATATATAAGGTAGATATCGATGAGGAAAAAAATGTACGCATCGATATGACCCTCACCGCCCCGAACTGTCCGGCGGCCGATTTCATATTGGAAGATGTCCGTATGAAGGTAGAAGCGGTCGATGGGGTGAACAATGTAGAGGTAAACCTCGTCTTCGAGCCGGAATGGGACAAGGACATGATGACGGAGGAGGCTAAACTGGAATTAGGTTTTCTATGAAAATATATTTCGCCTCAGACGCACATCTGGGAGCCCGTTTCCACAAGGACCCTTTAGCCATCGAAAAGAAACTGGTACGTTGGCTGGATAGCATCAAGGAAGACGCTTCCGCCATTTGGTTTCTGGGAGATCTATTCGACTATTGGTACGAATACAAATACGTCGTGCCGAAAGGCCATGTACGTTTTCTGGGGAAATTGGCCGAGTTAGCGGACAGAGGCATAGAAATACATATCTTTATCGGTAACCATGACATCTGGATGTTCGACTACTTGCCGAAAGAGATAGGCGCCATCATCCATCGGGATACCTTGACAGTCGATTTATTGGGGAAACGTTTCTTCCTCGGGCATGGCGATGAGGTAGATTTCCGGAGTAAGGCATTCCGTCTGATCAGGGCCATTTTCCGAAACAAGTTCTGCCAATGGCTATACGCGGGAATACATCCCCGCTGGACGTTCGGGTTCGCTTTAGGTTGGTCGCTCAACAGCCGGAAGAGTGGACTGGAAAAGCAAGAGGCTAAAAAGTATCAAGGGGAAGACGCTGAATATATGGTTGTTTTCGCCAAGGAATATCTAAAGACGCATCCCGATATAAACTTCTTCATTTTCGGCCATCGCCACATCATGTTGGACTTGATGTTAAGCCGTACCTCCCGTATTCTCATAGCCGGGGATTGGATGCAATTCTTCTCTTATATCGTATGGGATGGCGAGAATCTGTATATGGATCAGTTTCTGGAAGAGACGGACGGACAATCTTATCCCAACACATAAGACAGCGTTGTCTTAACACCTTAGACAGTACTGTCGAAGCACCTTAGACAGCGTTGTATGATGTGCTCATACAACGCTGTCCGGATTCTCCGCTTACTTTACCGGGATATAACCAACCTTCTTCACCGTCGCTTGTCCTTCGGCAGACATCACATAATCGATGAACGGTCGCACCTTTGAGGCATTCTTCGTCTCATAGTAGTAGAACAACGGACGGACAACCGGATAGGTCTTATTCCTTGCGTTCTCCAACGAAGGCTCCACGTAGGATTTTCCGGCATCATACGATACATGGATCGGCTTCACTTCTTTATTCAAATAAGCAAGACCTACATAGCCAATGGCTCCTTTCGTCTGGCTTACGCTTTGGATAATGGCACCTGTAGCCGGCATGCTCAAGATACCGTTCATATAGTTCTTATTTTTCAACACGCTCTCCTTGAAGAACTCGTAGGTTCCGGAAGAAGTCTCGCGGGAATAGGCCACGATCTTCATATCCGCACCACCCACTTCTTTCCAATTCTTGATCTTGCCGGTAAAAATGCCTTCCAATTGCTCCCGGGTCAGATTGGATACCTTGTTGGAAGGATGCACGACAACAGCCAGAGCGTCATAGGCGATCACCTCCTCTTTCGTCTTCTTTCCGGCTTCTTGCAACTTCATGCGCTCGTCGAATTTCATCTTACGGGAAGCCATCGCTATATCCGTAGTGCCTTCCATCAAAGCGGAGATCCCCACGCCGGAGCCACCACCCGTCACCGTTATCTTAGCAGCTTTGTTCTTATTCATGAAATTCTCGGCTTCAGTCTGGGTAAGAGGCAAACAAGTATCGCTACCCTTTATCTTCTGGGCAAACACATTCGTAGCAAACAAACACGCTGCCATGGCAGCTAATAAAATCGTCTTCTTCATTACTTTGTATTTATCTTTTATTTACGATACAAAATAAATACTTCGGTATTTCAATGGGATGAAACAGATATTACAATCCTATGAATTAAAACTTATATTGAAGACGGACTGTCAATACATTATCCTTCCAGTCGTTCTCGTAGCCCTTCACGAGGTTACTTTTCTCATTGAAGTTAAACTCGTAGTAAGCTTGTAGACGGATATGTTTATTGAAATTATAGATACCGCCGATACCTATCGTGCTTTGAGCCAAATCGGTTTTTGAGGTGAAGCTATTTTCCGCCCCGACCTCATTTCCACTCACCTTCGTATTCGGATCGTAAACGTCATATTTCAATACGGCGGAGAAAGGAGAGGCACCTATATCCTGTACCAAATAAAAGAAGTAACCAAGGAAAGGGCGCTTGAACAAAGAATTTTCCGGCAAATTCTCCGGTCGGGTACTGTAGTTAGGGCTTTTACTGCTTCCGGCAATACCGGGTTGGGTACCGATCAAACCTTCCGCACGGAAAGTGGTCTTTCCTAAAGATGAAAGAAAACTAAACTGTCCATCCAAACCTAAATACTGGCGCTTCATATAAGTACCCGTCTCTCCCATATCCCTCTTAACGAAATGATTGCCACGCATCTCATACGCCTCGGTAGTCGGGTTGTAGACAAAACCATGGTAATAGGAGAAACCGGCTCCCCATTTTCCCCAGTCGCCTATCGCCTTCTCGGCACCCAGACGCCCGATGAAATCTTTCCGGCTATCCGTCTCCCGGTTGATACTGTTTCCGGCAAACAGACCGGCATCCAATCGCAAGAAACTCAATGGGCTGGTAGTCTTGGTACGTAAGGTAAGCATCGCTCCCAAGTCACGCTCATCCGGGAAGAAATACTGGATAATAGTCGCTCTCTCCGGAGATTCGAGAGAACTCGTGGAATAACAGACCTCATAACCGAAAGGACGGTTGAACACACCAGCCATCAACTGGCTACGCTTCGTCCAAGGGTCCTTGATACCGATATACAGATCACGGAAACTTACTCCCTTATCATTCACCTCGATCTGGACAGCACCTGTTCCGATCCCATCATTGTACTCGAACTTCATACGGCCCCGGCGGATACCGATCCGGTTAAACCCTTTATCCAAGTTCTCGTTCTTATCGCCCACCTTCAAGGTAGCGTCCTCCTGTCCATATTGGTATTGTCCTTGGATATAAGCGGAAACATTGAATTTGCTTAGCTTCTGGACTACCTTATCCAAGGTAGTCACTTCCGTAGCCAAGGAATCGATACGTTTTTCCACCGACTGATCCACCTCCTGCGCTCCCATACTGAATGGAAGCAGCACTAACATGAGCGCTATAACTTTTCCTAATTTCATTCCTAACTATAAAAACTATATTTGCGTCGCAAAGTTACAACGCTCCTGTTTCACACCCGTTTCACATACATTACAATCCTGTTACAGACGTCTTGCCTAATTATTCAGGGACGAATTTACATAAAATAATCGGTTCGTTCCATACATTGCACATGACTAGAATATTTGCGCGATAATTCTGGTCCATTTCGCACATTTATTGGGATATTGTGCTACCTTTGCCTCGATTATTGAAACACTATATTTATTTTTTTAATGAAGACATTAACAATCGGAGACCTAAAGGCTCGTATTCCAATCATCCAAGGTGGAATGGGCGTAGGCATCTCTCTTTCCGGCTTAGCCTCGGCCGTCGCAAATGAAGGTGGGATCGGCGTTATCTCCGCAGCCGGTCTCGGACTTTTATATAAGAAATTGTCACCCAGCAATTATACGGAAGCTGGGAATCTTGGGTTAGCGGAAGAGATCCGCAAGGCCCGGGAAAAAGCGAAAGGAATCATCGGCGTAAACGTAATGGTAGCTCTTTCCGACTTCGCTGAACTGGTGAAGACCAGTATAGCGGAAAAGGTAGACATCATTTTCAGCGGTGCTGGACTGCCTTTGGACTTGCCTTCTTTCCTCAAGAAAGATAGCGTCACCAAGCTGGTTCCCATCGTTTCCAGCGCACGTGCCGTACGTATCATCTGCGAGAAATGGAAGAATAACTATGATTATCTTCCGGATGCGGTGGTACTAGAAGGCCCGAAAGCGGGTGGACATCTGGGATATAAGGAAAACCAGTTGGAAGACCAGCATTTCTCATTGGAAGAATTATTACCTCAAGTCGTAGAGGAAGTCTCTCATTTCGAGCAGAAATACGACAAAAAGATCCCGGTAATCGCGGCAGGAGGCATTTATACGGGTGAAGATATCAAACGCATGATAGACCTTGGAGCATCAGGCGTTCAGTTAGGAACCCGGTTCGTTACCACCACGGAATGCGATGCCTCGGAAGCCTTCAAACAGACCTATATACAGGCCGAGGAGAAGGACATAGAGATCATCAAAAGTCCCGTCGGCATGCCCGGACGAGCCATCCATTGCAGTTTCCTTGAGAAAGTAAAGGCGGGAATCAAGCAACCGAAAGCTTGTCCCTTCAACTGTATCAAGACGTGCGATATATCACGCAGCCCGTATTGTATCGTCACCGCCTTATACAACGCCTTCAATGGGAATTTCGAGAATGGATACGCTTTCGCCGGCAGTAACGCTTGGCGAGCGAATAAGATCACTTCGGTACGAGAAACCATTACCGAGTTGATGAATGAATGGAAAGCGAAATTATAAGCACAAAAAAAGCCTCCGGGAACGGGGGCTTTTTTTTATATTCGAAGGTAAGTATCTCCATTATTGCTCGGCTAACCAAGCAGCCAGCTCATCCCGGTTCGCAGCGGCATCTTGCACGCCGGCTTGGGCAGCTTGATCGAAATATTGCATAGCGGTCGTATAATCCTTCTTCATCGCATAAGCGACACCTAGGTTATTCCATGCTTCCGGCAAATTAATACCTTGCAAACGACTGATGGCCGGATCGTAAGCACCAGTCTCAATCTCAAGGGCCGCCGTATTTAATTGAGCGATCGGGTCGGTCGGATAAAGACGAACGGCGATATCGAATACCTCCTTGAACTGATCGCTACCTTTATCATAAGAATTGGCTACCAAGAACATCTCATTCAAACTTAAATATTGAGGTTTCGTCTTGATCACTTGCTTGGCCTCGTTCACGTCGAACGGACGTGCGATATAAGCCAAGGTATAATCAATACGTCTTAAAGGAGGATAGTATTTATCCAATAATATCTTATACGTCCGACCTCCGTTCAAGGCATGTAGTTTAGCCTTGCGCTTGTTTATATCTTGAATATCCAAGATCTCCAGAATCTCCTTCTTATTCGCCAAATCCGATTTCGTAACCTCTTGACGTAATCCGATCCAATCCTCACCCATCCAATTTACTTTCATCAAGGAAGGGTCCATCTTCTCCTTATCTTTCATGTAAGCGACAAAAGCCTTGGCACGGCTCTCGGACAATCTCATATTATAATCGTAGCCACCTTCCGGGGAAGCGTATCCGGTAACCTTAAATTCGGTAAAGCTAAGATTCTTATCGTTACGGACTTCCGTTACAATCTTATTCACCTCATTCAGCACGGTAGCGTTATCCTTGAAATCACGTAACAATACGGACTTGCCTACCTCAAAGTTTAAATAAGCGGAATGCGTCTCGCTCCGTTGTTTCACTGGCTCTACCGGAGGAGTAACATAGCTAAGCTCATAAACGGGAGGGGCTAACGGAGGCAATACACGGCTCATCACCCCATAGATGTCATTTGAGACCTCACAAGAAGCGCATCCCGTGGTATTCTCATCCACCATCAAAGTAGCGTTTCGCATCCATCCCGCATAGGGTACGGACAATTCCACCGGAATCAATTCCGGCCCCTTCTTCGTCTGACGGATAATCAAGCTAGGAGTTTGGGGAAATTCATAACTATTGAAACCCAACTCACGGTTCAACGCCTTCATACGTGCCCGCCCGGTAATCACGATCGGGTTAAACTGGTAAGACTGCGATTTATCCACCGATTGCAATACCGGTGTCAGGATGACCATCTCTTGGGATTTCAAACGCAGATTGCTCAGATTGGTCGTAAAATTCATCATAAGCTGGCTTCCGTCCTTCTTTGCGCTTACATTCTCGAAACTAACAGTTCCCCGCACACCGTTCTGTGCCTGTAGGCTCACACCTCCGAGGAACAATAAAGCGATACATATACTCAATAAATGTCTCATATCTCTCTAGATCGTTTTTTAGTGGATAAAATAAATGATAGAAAGGGCCGCTTTCGTTACACCCCAATAGTTCGAGTTCTTGGTCTCGATCTTGGAGCCACATTCCCCGCAATTATACTTATCATAATGTACACGGGCATAACCGGCGCCGATAGCGGCTTCTATACTCCAACGCTTATTCAGTATCCATTGATGTCCCAACGTAAGTCCGCCACCGTACAAATAACCATCATAACGATGGTCCTTCAAATTAGGGAATATGCCAAAGGGTAATTTAATCCCGGCGATATTATACTGTCCGCCCAACGCATGCACGCCAATAAACGTACCGTTGAATTTCTCGCAAGTCCAATAACGCACTTCCGGCATGACAAGCCAATGCTTCAGTTTCTTACCGTCATTGAACTTGAAAGGATTATATCCCGCCGAGACATCCAATGTAACCTTTTTGCTTAAGCCCACCTCGAATCCTAAGTTCGGAGTCGTAGTCGCGTCGTAGAGAAGATTGTTCTTCAACGCGAAATGTTGTGCGCTCATAGATAAGGAAAATAACAATGCTAATCCAAGTAAAAATGCTTTCTTCATTTCTTATAAGCTTAATGATTTGAAGAAGAAACAGGAATAAACGGGTTTTAGTTTTCGATAAGCGTTAATAAGATATGATCATTAAATTTAATTATATTAATAGTAAAGGGAATGCGGAAGGCGCTTTTATCGCTTATCCACATTCCCTTTAACTTACTTATAAATATACGATTACTGTTTAATGTCGCCTAATTCGACCAGCTTATTGACAATCGCATAGATCGTAAGACCGCTGGCACTATGAATTTGAAGTTTCCGAGCGATATTACGGCGGTGGGTGATGACCGTATGCGTAGAAAGAAACAAACGATCCGCTATCTCCCGGTTTGTCATTCCCTTCACGACGCAGACTACGATCTCTTTTTCCCTCGAGCTTAACGATTGTTGCTCGTCATCCCCTTCCGGCTCGTCATCCGGAAGTACCTCGGCGTTCAACCGTTCCAATTTGTGCTTGATCTCATCAGGGCTATCGTATATGTTAATTTGTTCATCATAAGAACGCAATAACACACTGTCTGAGACAGAATATAATAAAGCGATACATTTCATCTCGGCACAGCCGCTTTCCTCCTTCAAATGTTGCAACGTGAAATAGCCGGGCAAAGCCGGATTCACGATCAACACATCCGGTTTGTGCATACGAAGCGAGTCGAAAAGAGATTCCACCGAATGAATCTCCACCATCTGGATACGGAAACCCGGTAACCGTTTCAACAGGTTCTCCAGTCCGCTCCTTATGATAACAGAAGGTTCGGCTATCGCAATCTTTAGATTTGTACTCATCGATTCATGCTTATAATTGTTTTTCCAAAGCCAATATGGCCGGTACAAACAAATAATCCTCCACACGGGTATGTGAAGCCAAGTCTTCCTCCGTGGCAAAAATATCGAACAAGACACTATTCAGCATATTCGTACCCGCTCCCGGATAGTATTTGATCAGGATATTTTTCAACTCCGTGATCTTCATCTCGATCTGATCATGACGCTTACGGAAGATCGTAATATTGTATTTCGGATCTCTCTTTCCTTCCAACAAATTACGGACATAAGGGAAAACAGCACGTTCCTCATAAGACATATGTTTATTTACCTCCTCCGCATACTCATCGAAAAACTTCGTGATCACAAAAGCGACATCCTCCGGGCACCCGGATATAGCGTCTACCAATTTACGACGGATATGTGGCAAGCGGAAGTTCAAGAAGTAATCATGGGCATTATGCAAATAGCGGATCAAGTTCTCGATCGACAGGCATTTGCTGATATTCTCGACAGGCGTATTCACTTCCTCGACCAAGAAATTCACGACCGTCAGGAAAGTACAAGCATCCACCCCATTCTGCCGGCAAACCTCCCCGATATTCTTCTCTCCGAACCCGAGCGCTATACCAAAGCGGCTCATGACTAAAACCATCGGATAGTTCTCGCAGATCAGATCACTCATTTTATCGGTTTCCCGGTACATTCCATTTTTATACATAGGCTTCTTTCTAACTTGTCTTGGTGTTTGAATAGCCAAATATACTCCTTTTTCTTCCATATCTCGTACATTTATTATTATTTCACAAAGGCTTAAAGGACGACTCCGTCGGCACGACCGCTATACACTCAGTCTCTATCAACCATCCGGGACGGCAAACGGGGGCCAAGACTATCAAATGTGGCAAATCCGGGTAATGCGCCTCAAAATACTTCTTAACCACCGCATAATCAGCCATATCTCTCAAATAGGTGATCGCCTGCGTAATATCACGAGTAGTAGCGTCCGCCTCTTTCAGCAACACGCTGATATTTTCCATCATCCGCTCGGTTTGTTTTACGATATCGCCCGGATAGACAATCTCTCCCCGGTTATCTATACTCGCCGTACCCGAGATGAAGACCTGTTTACGATCCCCATACGTAACAGCCGTACCCCGCTCGAAGGTTACTCCATATTCATAAGTAGGATTCAAGTGCGTGGGAGCGTAAAGGAACTGAATCTGTCCCGGCTCCAACCCATCCACCGCATAACTGTCCATCTGTACCAACACCGAGGGATCGGCATGACGTCCCTCGATACCCGTACTAGCGATATAATGCGTCTTCTCCGTAAGATTCTGCGTGATAAAAACTTCTTTCCGGGCTTTCACCACACCGGCGTAATTCACGTCTACGTTTTGCACAAAGAACCAAGTACGGACACAATGAGAGGCCAACGCACAACGCTGCCCCATCAATTGCATCACATAGTCATTCAATAAAAGCCGGGTCTGGTATTCCGAATTGGCCGCCTTATTGAAGGCACCTCCCCCCCAGAGGTGCCTATAACCGTTATGCGACGCTTCCAGCAAACCGGAATCGTGCGTTTGTACCGACATGCCCGTTTGCAAATAAGTCCACATAGCGATCTTTGTTCCATTCAAAGGCGGTTGCTGCACGATAGAGAGCGGACAAAAGGCGCTCTCGCACTCCCACTCCATCACGTTATCCGTCTGATTAGCCGCGTCACTTAAAAAATAACGGCGGAAAACGGCGGTAGCGTCATTCGATAGCTCTTCCTTCACGACAGTCACATAAACCCGCAAAAGGTTTTGTAATTGCTCCACGAAAGACAAACAAGGGTCTGTAATCGATACCATCACCTGATATTCCGTTGTTCCACCTTTGCCCGTGAATGAAGAGATCTGAACCTCTACCGCTTTATCCGTATCTATTTTTCTCGTATAATTCATCATTTTCTTTCTTATCAATTATCCAATGCCCCTCCTAAGATCCAACCTTGGATCAAAGCAAGGACCTCCTGTTTCCCAGAACTATTGAACATATCCTTATGTACCGGATTATCCTCCAATATATCCAGCAAGAAACTATCGTTTATATCACCCGGGGTCACGTAGTTCTTACCCTCTTCCGAAAGGGGCGCCTTGACATTCACTAAGGATTTATAGGCTACATCGTCCCTAAGATCCAGCTGACCGGCCAATCCCGATCCCCCGCCATGACAAGACAGGCAATTCAAGTCGAACACCTGCGCTTGTACACGTTTGAAGCTCGCTAAATCCAATTCGCCCACAGACAAATCAAGCGGTTCGTCCGAATCATCCACCGGAGACGCATAATAGGAGTAAACCAACCGCAATCCCCTACTAATCACAGCGACCTCTATACTCCTCGTATCCGGAGTGACATTATTCAATCGGAGTTTTAGTCTTTTGCCGTCTTCCGCCGGCTTACTGATACGCTGGGTTTGCAAAGGTTTCGACTTATCCTCGCCAAAAGCGCATAACGAGAGCATATTCTCCTTCGGCCAAGCTTTCAGGCCAGTGAAAGAAAGTGACACGGTAGCGGTTCGCCCGGAATCAACCGTCTCATCCGGATAAATCTTACCCTCATCACAACCCAGCCCGAATAACAGGAATAAGGCATACGTTATATATAGACTATATAGTTTCATACCCAAAGATTAGAACGTGAACTGCAACATAGCCGTAGCGGAGTGACGAGCCAATCCAATAGCGTCCTCATCCCGGTCATTCTGCGTAGCATGACCGCTACGACCTAAATATTGATACATAACCTGTAGTTTCAAATTATTATTAAAGAAATAATAATTCAAACCAGCGGCGGGCATATTTAACAAACCACCCTCATCCGTAGCGTTTCGATCATAGAAATCATATCGCAAAGCACCCTGTAATTTCGGAGTGATGAAATAGCCCAATTGAGCGTAAGCTCCCCAGAAATTCTTATCCGGCTTTTGCATGATCTTGGTAAAATGCATATTCATATAATAACCTTCGGCTGCTACATACCAGCGGTTCTTGATCCATGCGAACTCAACGCCCACACGGGTGTCGCTACTGGTCAAGAACTCAGCCTCCGCATTATAAGAGGCAGATACGGCGATAGACATCTTATCGTCGTTCAGATTCTCCGGCGAGCCTTGAGACGTTGGCATCTCCCCCTTCGGCATAAAGGCCAGACGACCCGCATATAACAGCGAAGGCAACCATTTATGATCATCGCAGTTTGTCTTAGTCGCCAAATTCACGTCGATACCCGTACCATTAAAAATACCGACTTGATAATTCCATTTATCATGGATCAAACCATGTACCTGTACACCCAAGTCGAATCCCGTGGACATATTCGGTATAACATAATTCACGTCGTAAGGAAGCAATACGGATTGGGAAGCGGAATAAGGCAGTACCGGAAACAACGTCTCCCCCAAAGTACTTAAATAGCCATGCATAAACGGTGTCTTGAACTTACCGACACGGATACGAAACGATTCCTTGATCGCTACGTCGAACCAAGCCTGTTGCAATAAGGCCCCTCCACTCTTAGCGGCATTCAGCGATAAATTGAAAGTAACCCGTCCAAAAGCCTTACCCGTAAAACCGAGAATAGCGTTAGGGATCGCGAAACCAGAGTTCGCTACGCTCTTGGCATAATGGCTTTCCAGCCCTTGGTCGTCATACCGGTTGTAGCAAGCGCTTGCCTGTACCAACGCATAGGGCTTAAACAAAAAGTCACCGGCCTTGGTAGAAAAGGAAAAGCCCTTCTTTCCCGCTAGTGAAACCACATCGTTCTCTACATATTTATCATCCATCTCTTTCTTTGTATCTTGAGCTTTCACGGAGAAAACACCCGCTGATAGAAGCACCACAAGCAACGTCCTATATATTTTTTTCATTTCGATTCTATGCGTTATTTATTCATAAACTTTGTAGGAATTTAATCAAAGCGGCCCGCTCGTCTTTTGTCATGCGAGAGAATAGGGTACGCGACGCAGCCCCTTCCCCACCATGCCACATAATAGCCTCCGTCAGGTTCCGGGCACGGCCATCATGTAAATAATAGGTATGGCCGTTTACGACCTCTTGTAATCCCAATCCCCATAACGGGGTAGTCCTCCATTCATTACCGTTGGCCAAGCCACTGGGATAATCATCCCCTAGCTCAACCCCCATATCATGCAATAAAAAGTCCGAATAAGGATGGATCACCTGATTACCTAATTGAGGCAATTCCGTATTATTCAAAAGGACAGATCCGCGAGGGCGTGTCTTCAAGGAAGTCACATGGCATAAATGACATTTCGCTTGATAGAAAAGTTGCTCTCCTTGAAGAACCGTAGGATCATCCACATTCCGACGGGCGGGTACCCCCAAGGTCTGGAGGTATAAATCCACATCTTCCATATCTTCCGTAGAGACCTGCGCCCCGGTCATGGCAAAACCCATCATATTACTCTGTCCTTCTCCTACCTCATGCGGGAAACGATCGTTCGTTACACCGAGGTCGGAAGAGAATCCCAATTCCACCGTTAAGTCGGCATGATTCGCCTTATTACCAGAGATACCGATCTGCTTCTTTCCCTTTTCCGTCACATAGTTTATACGTCCACTAATACCATATTCCGGATAATTGCTTTTAGCAGCGATCTGCTTTAGCATATCCAAGTCGAGCGCCATCATCTGCCCCATTCCGACATGCCGTAAGGGTTGACGTACGGAAATCCGTAAATCCGACATCGGGATACTATCAGCATACCATTCCTTTATCTCATAATGAGGGGTGACCAACTCATATTCCTCCCCATCGGGGAACGTATATTTTTGGGAAGTAGTAGTAATCTTAACCCTTCCCTCCGGTTTCGTTCCGTATATCGCTTGATCATGTAGTACCCGGCCGTAATCTTGAAAATAGCCGCCACTTTTACGTGATATATAAATAAGCATGGATGAGAAGCCGGGGCCGGACCCTCCATCGGCTATAGCCGGACGGGTCCGCCCGGTACTTTTATGACAGGAACCGCAAGAATATCCGGCATAAAGCGGCCCTAGTCCTCCACCATCCACATTCTCAACACCGCGAGCATCGTCGTACAATCCATCACCACGATTAAATCGCGTCTCTAATTCGCCCGTAACCCAGTTTGCCTGCGTATCGTACGCATCCGGGGCATTGGAGAAAATGGTTGAGATACCCGCGGACAATTCCTTCTCGGAAGCTACCTGCCCATTGGGTTTCTTAACCTGCCAATTTTCCAAGTCCTCGGATTCGCAACTACACAGCAGACTACCGGATAAAGCGAATAATAGAAGTAATCTTCGTTTCATCGTATCGGCTTGTCCGATTAGTTCGTGAACTTAGACTTAACAACGCCCAAACCTGTCGTTAAATCAGCGCAAGCTTCTGTAGCTGTATTGATATGCTCCGTATCCCCTAGATTGTTACGGAAAGGATAGCCGATCGCATTGATAGCGTCGATTGTCTTATCAATTTGAACTACCATCAAACTATCCAACGTAGGATTAATCATTTTAGTCAACGCATGCAAGCTACTCTCGGAAGCGGATTTCTCATCCAAATCACGACCGCCGAAATAAGCGTTCTTGATACTTACGATATTGTTCTTATAGTCGTCCAAGGAATTCCAGCTATACCAAGACTCTACAGCCAAGACACCGGGGTTATTCGGGTCAGTAGCGTCTTTATTACTTCCATTCCATGCGGTCACCGGGTCAGTTATCTTAGCGGAACCTACTTCATTGGAGATTCCAGCCATACCATTATTTCCATTCAGCATAAGCTCAATCGCCTGATACACATTACCAATGGAATAGGCAGAACCGTCATGTTTCTTCATAGCCTCCGCATAAGAAGAAGGAACATCCGAAGTTCCTAAGCCTTTCAACCAACCATTGTATAAGTCTTGAGTATCAGATAACATACGTTCGGACACTAACTTCAAATACTCCAATTCATTCTTTGCGAACGGGCTTGTTTCCAGATCACGAGGCTCGCCGTCTAAGAATAACATCTTTTCCGCCGTATGGAATCCACGTAAATTTTGAGGACCATCTTCCGCATCTTCGTCTACAGCTCCTGAAATCTTGCTGAATTCTCCTGTAGCTATAATCTCCTCTATACCGTTCTTATCCAAAGGCCAGCTATCCAAGCTCGGGTCGAGCTGTGCCAAATCCGCCACACCGAACAAGAATGCCTCACTTTGTTCCCAAGGTACACGAACCGCACGCCAAGCGTCGCAGGCATCCGCTAAATCATTCTTAGAACCAGACGCGATGAACTTGTCTACCGCATTTTTATAGGCGGTCATCTTTGTCAACATGTCCTTATAGGTAGGCAAAGCTACCTCATCAACGAAAGTAGCGACAACCGCACTCATCTGATCTTCTGTTGGTTTTGCACCCGAATCCGCAGGAAGATTCTTAAAGTCATAAGTTACAACATCGGGGTCCTTGCCCGGATCATCGTTGTCTCCACAAGAAGTGAAGCTCAAAGCCACACCCATCAACATCATGGGTAATAAAAGTACTTTTTTCATATTCTTACATATATATTTGTTAATAGTCTATTATCTTGATAAGAACCAGCCGATATAAGCGATACCGACAGAAACCATATTCTGGCTATTATAATCACCCTTACCTACAATACGGTGCGCATAATCCGCCTTTACGACCAGATTAGGCAATGCGTAATAGTTAAGGCCAGCCGTAATCACGCTCTTTTGAAGACGTCTATCCGCCAGTTTATTACTGCCTTTCTCCACGGATTGCATCGGATTATAATATTCGTAGCGAACGAAAGGATAAATTCTAGGGGCTTTCCGACTAAAGAAGGAACCTACATTATAGCCAACCTCAGCCGCATAACTGACAGCGGTCTCCGCCACGGTTGAATTAGGATATCCGGAAGCTGAAGATGAGTTATTGTTTACCTTTGTCAAAGCGTTGCTGTTGCCCAGATGGCCGTAAACGATATTACCTCTGGCGATCAAATTATTGTTCGGACTTTTATATTGAGCGTCCGCCGTCACGATAGTAAGCGGATATTTCTCACCTTGGTTACGCAGCGGTTTGCTACTATTCTTAGAGGGTTGGTTATAATAAAAAGAAGCGCCCACACGTAAGCCTTTAAATTTCTTCACTCCATTATAGTTGACACGAGCCACAAAGGCAGGATGCGTAAATTGAGTTTCCTCGAAAGCGCCTTGCGTACCTTTGCCAACCCAGTTCTCCATACGGAAACCTTGTGGGTCCAGACCGGAAACGACTTGTAACTCGTAATCGAAATTTCCTAAATCACCAAATAGAGCCACACCCGTCTCATGCCAAGTAGAAGGTAATATGGTAGTCTCTCCTTCCGGACGATATACACCGAAAAAGTTCAAGGGTTCATGATGTGCGTTGGTCAAGCCTACCGGTACGATCATATGTCCAAAACGGAAGTTTAAATGCTTGTTCATCAGATAAGAGATATGGAACTGCTCCAAGGCGACCTCGCCACCTTTCTCGATCTCGGTCTCATATTCTCCATTCTCCTCGTACCACTCCACTTCCCGTGCGGCGCCTGTTCCTCCATACTCAAACTCAATCTCGGAACTCAGTACCCATTTGGGAGAGAACTTATAATCAAAAGCTAAAATAAAACGAGGGATAGAGACAGTAGCCCGATTCATATGTGATGTACCTTGAGGTGTCACCCAATTCCAATCATAATCCATATAACTGGCAGCCATCTCACCATATCCTCCAAAACGGAATTTAGAAAAACCGTCGGCATACATCTCCGATGCCTTTACGGTAGAGCTCATATTACTCTCTTGAGCATGTAGAGCGGTAAAGGAAAGTAATCCAATCGCTAATAAATTTGTTAACGTTCTCATTGCGTTTTATAATTTTTGGCAAAACTACAGGGGCTGAGAATTTGCTACAATCGCCCGAAGTAGGTAAAATAAGACCCTAATTACCTACTCATAGGTATCCCGGAAGAATATTTTCAGGACGTCACACCCAATAGGCCCCATTATTGACCCGCAAGACAACTTGATAGTTAATTTTGGAAAATACGGTTTTGTATTATTTCAGAGGTAAGCGTTAGTTATTACAAGCGAGAAGATCATTAGTTCTAAAAATCGATCTCCATGAAAAGATATATAACAATTAATAGGTATGAGCTCTCCTTTTTTACATATATATAGGTATTGCGCACCCTTATAGGCCGACGTATCTTTGCAATGTCAAAAAGAATGTAACACTATTAGTATATCGCAAACCAAAGCCTTCTGCTAATTTTATGTAAGCATATAAGATGATTAACACCGTAGTGTCGGGAAGTTTTTATTGGTTATTTCCGGCATCACATAAAAAGGGCCTCCCTGTGAAGAGAGGCTCTTTTTGTGTTCAGCTATCCGGTTCATTGATGATGTATTGATAGAGATCCGAGTCTCCGGCCTTATTCATGATCTTATGCTTTTCCAGCTGAAATTTTAACTGGTCTAAACCGAGAGGGCCGAATCCCGAAATCTTCAACAAAGAATCGAGCCCTTTCTTCCTAGCGTAGCGCAATAGGTCCTCCATAGTCTCCAGTTCCAATTTTTGGAGGCATTTACGGATGTAGGGAGACAGGGTTAGGCTTGTGACCGGTAGGGAGATCCGTTTGGCCGCATCCGTGGGGATATCGAACGATGATTTCGGAGCATCGAGACTCAAGCCACTTTTGAGGACTGCTTTATAGAGCGTTCTCAGCTCATATTCCATGTTTCGCTTCTCAAGTCGCAGGCGCTCTATCTCTAGGTCTTGACAGCTGATCGTTTTCTTATATTCGGCTAAGAATCCGGTGTTTTCCTGCAAGCGGAGTACTATGTTCTTATATCGGTAGCACATCCTATCGTAAGATATATCGCAGCGTTTGGCTACGTCCAGTATTTTTGCCCCAGAGGTTATTTCCGTGAATATATACCGATCTTGCTTATCATCTATAAATGTGGATAGTTCGGCGATGATTTGTTTAAGTAGGGGAGAGATGTTCTTTAAGGATCGTAGGCAGAAAAGGTAATCGTCGTACTGGGCGATAATCTCGTCGGCTTCCTCCTCCTTGTCTTGAATGACCAGTTGCAAGTATAGTTTTTGAATCCCTAGATGTTCGATATGGGCAATGAAATCACGTAGGTTCTCAGGATCTACCATACGTGTACCGGTTCTCGTATGGAAAGAGGTTATCTTTCGGGATTTTACCCAATCTTCAATCTCCTCGTACGGGAAACCGGTAATACGGGCGGCTTCTTCTATGGATATGAGTTCTGGCATAAGCATAAGATTGTATTACGAATAAAGTTGTTTTTGTTTAGTTAAAATGCGGAATTTGGAACCGACCAATAACGGTAAGTAGATCAGGTATTCTTTTCGCATCTCAATTAAGAAATAAGAGCCATCATGGGACACTCCCGTAATGTCACTATATCTCCGCACGATACCATGTATCTGGAATTCCCTCTCATTACAATAAAACCCTAACTCTGGAAAATACTTGCTGAAACAAGCGGAGTAGTAAATAAAGAGATTCTGGATCTCATCAATATTACAAGCGTCCATAAGCCATTCACTTTACATGATTAATTATTAGATTTACAAGATCCGGACATGTTTTAGAAAAGATGTCCTTCGTAAAGACGAGCGCTATATGGCTTTTGTTAAGTAGTGGTCCTTTCTTATAAAATAAAGGAAGGGCGAGGACTGAACATTTATGTAGACGAAGGTTCGGCTAAGACCCAACTCCCAATAAAGTCAGCCACACGCCCCCTTTATCTGTATACAAAATATATCCATACTATATTAGCATAGATAACACGTATATCCAGTAAAGGGTTGCGGGGCCTTCTTCGTGCATAGGGAGATTTAAGAAAATTAGCCGATTTTCGTCCTACAGCACAAATATCACACGCAACACGAGGCTCTTAATTAAAAAGCCTTTTCTTGTCGCAAATATACGTATTAATAATATTTCAACCTAAGATAATCCATATGTTTTTTAGTTTATCATTGTTTGATACCAATTATTCGCTTTGACTTATCCAGTCATGCAAATGTATAATATTTTATTTGATTTTCAAACTCCAATACCTCACTTCCAAAGCAAGCTAACTTACTTTTTTCGCCCAATTTTGTCTCCAGTTGTAGAGACGCAGCGTGCTGCGTCTCATCCCCTCAAAATGGTAACTTAAAATAATACGCCAATAACCACCAAAGTCTGCGCCTTCACGAGACAATATACCCATAGAACGCAATTTTGCGATTTGTTTTTCTACAGCACGGGAACTTATACCTAATTTTATAAGCCATAGCTTCGGCTGACATAGAAAGGTCGGAAATGACAAGGTCGATGATCTTCTGTGCTGTTCTACCTATATTTTTAGGCTTATCCGCAGTGTCTCCGAACTCACTCTCCGAACTTTTCTTCATTTACAAGAATGTTTGCTGGCATCCACTTGGGTAGGAAGTGAATCCCATGTCATGTGCATACCCTTCAATATCAATATTACCCACTCTTGTATAGGCAGTGCGTGTTCCGTCTTGGTAATAATAATATACAATAAGGTATACAAATGGCACAAATATATAAATTGTTTAATATCAACACCTTAAAAACACGATTGTGATTTTTGAAAAACACGTACGTGTTTCTGTAAAAAGTCGTACATGTTTTTCGGGAAACGCGTACGACTTTTTACAGCATCATTCGATAAGGAGCAAGAGCGTACATGAAAATATACGATAAGCCCCCCTTTTAACCAGAGCCAAAAAGCATTTCTTCCTAAGCTCCATCTCATTGATATTTTGGTGTAGTTACCCTGATTCTGAAATAATTTGGTTATTTTTGTATATAATTAATGTCCATAGAACATGCCATGAATAAGAAATTGCAGATACACAACAGCACGGCTGAATTCTTGATTTTCCAAATAGAAAATAAAGAAGAAGGTATAGAAGTCTTATATCAAGACGAAAGCCTTTGGCTGACGCAGGATGCTATTGCCGTATTGTTCGATAAAAGCCGTTCCACTATCACGGAACATCTACAAAATATATTTCAAAGCCAAGAATTACAAGAAGACTCAGTCTGTCGGAAATTCCGACGAACTGCTTCCGATGGCAAAAGCTACGCAACTAAATATTACAAGTTTGCCATTCGCGGCTATGTCGTTGATAAGAAAAGATTTGAGAAATACCGTATCATTCAAGACCGTCTATTCCAATCCGATTTTGATAAATACCAGACAGATAACCTTCTTGATTTTGATAACGAAATAGAGTCATAATACAAACTCTTTATAGAACATCTAAATAATAAACAACATGAAATCAACACTTATCGTAGGGATCGGTGCCTCGCTTCTTACAGCCGGTATCGCAAAAGCCCAACAGAGACAAGACATTACACCTAGAACGCCAAACGTATTGTTCATCTATGCGGATGACTTGGGATATGGAGACTTGGAATGCTACGACGGCACGCAAGTGAAAACCCCGAATATCAACCGGCTCGCCAAGAACGGTATCCGCTTCACCAACGCTCACGCGACCGCCTCTACCAGTACGCCCTCCCGATATTCCATGCTAACCGGAGAGTACGCATGGCGCCGCCCGGGAACGGACATCGCCGCGGGAAACGCCGGAATGATCATACGACCGGAGCGTTATACGATAGCCGATATGTTCAAGAACGCAGGATACGCCACGGCCGCTATCGGCAAATGGCACCTTGGCCTAGGAGACAAAGCGGGAGAGCAAGACTGGAACGCCCCACTCCCCACCGCCCTTGGCGATCTGGGATTTGATTATTCCTATATCATGGCGGCGACGGCAGACCGCGTCCCCTGCGTATTCATCGAGAACGGGCAGGTGGCGAACTACGATCCGGATGCCCCGATCTATGTCAGTTACCAGCAGAACTTTCCCGGAGAGCCGACCGGAAAAGATAATCCGGAATTATTATACAACCAGAAGCCTAGTTTCGGGCACGACCAATCCATCGTAAACGGAATCAGCCGTATCGGTTACATGAAAGGTGGCGGCAAGGCGCTTTGGAAAGACGAGAATATCGCCGATTCTATCGTGACACACGCCATCGATTTTATCAAGGAGAATAAAGAGAAGCCTTTCTTCATGTATTTCGCCACGAACGACGTGCATGTACCCCGCTTCCCGCACGACCGTTTCCGGGGAAAGAACCCGATGGGCGTGAGGGGCGACGCTATCGAGCAATTCGACTGGAGCGTAGGCCAATTGATGAAAACATTGGATGAGATGGGATTGACGGAAAACACCTTGATCATCTTGTCAAGCGATAACGGACCTGTCGTAGATGATGGTTACGCGGACCGGGCCGTGGAGCTACTAGGCGATCATAAACCCGCCGGACCGCTTAGAGGTAATAAATACAGTGCCTTCGAAGGGGGAACCCGTATCCCGGCTATCGTACATTGGCCAAAGGAGATCAAGCAAGCCGCCGTATCAGATGCGCTAGTGAGCCAGATCGACTGGTTCGCCTCCCTTGCCTCACTGACGAATTCCCGTCTTCCGGAAGGAAGCGCGCCGGATAGCTATGATTATCTGGATACTTGGATCGGGAAAAGCAAGGAAGACCGCCCGTGGGTAATCGAGCAAGCGCTTAATAAGGCACTTTCCGTCCGTACGAAAGATTGGAAATATATCGAGCCGAGTGTAGGTTCCGCTATCATGGAATATGAGAAGATTGAGACCGGATATTCCCCCGAGCCTCAGTTATACGACATGACGAAGGTCTACGAGGAAGGAAACAAGGCCTTGCAACATCCGGAGATCGTTTTCCAATTGCAGGGAATCTTAAAAGGAGTTCGGGATCACACAATCAAGGCTAAATAATGGAAAGAAGAAACTTCATTAAATCATCCCTCGGAATCGGTCTGGGTGCGACACTTCCGGGGATGACGCATAGCAAAAGCGGGAAAGAGGCAGAGACCGCCGTCTCTCCCGCCATGCCCGTAAAGAGCGGTAAGCCGCATATCATCTTGATCATGACCGATCAACAACGGGGCGACGCCCTCGGCTGCATGGGAAACAAGGCGGTGATCTCACCGAATATCGACCGGCTGGCGCAAGAAGGCTCGTTGTTCGTGAGCGGATATTCCTCCGCTCCAAGTAGTACTCCGGGACGGGCCGGTTTATTGACCGGGATGTCTCCTTGGCATCATGGTATGCTGGGATACGGACGCATGGCCTTGAAGTATCGTTACGAGATGCCTCAGATGATGCGGAATCTGGGGTATTATACCTTCGGGATCGGTAAGATGCATTGGTTTCCGCAGAAAGCGCTTCACGGATTCCACGCGACCTTGATCGACGAGAGTGGCCGGGTGGAAAGTCCCGATTTCATCAGCGATTACCGGGAATGGTTTCAATTGCAGGCACCCGGCAAAGACCCGGATCTTACGGGTATCGGCTGGAACGACCATGCCGCCGGTGTCTATAAGTTAGACGAACGGCTTCATCCTACGGCTTGGACCGGACAGACCGCTTGCGAGTTGATCCGGAACTACGACAACGACAAGCCCTTATTCCTCAAGGTATCATTCGCCCGCCCGCATAGTCCTTATGATCCGCCTCAACGTTATCTGGATATGTATAAGGACGCGGATATCCCGAAACCCCATATAGGAGATTGGTGCGGACAATACGCCGAGCCGAAAGATCCTCTCCAAGGAGCATCGGATGCCCCATTCGGTAATTTCGGGGATGCGTATGCCATAAACTCCCGTCGCCATTATTACGCCAATATCACCTTTATCGACGATCAAGTAGGGCAAATCATCCAGACCCTAAAAGACAAAGGTATGTACGACAATGCCCTGATTTGTTTCACGGCGGATCATGGCGATATGTTGGGCGATCATTATCATTGGCGGAAAACCTATCCGTACGAGGGTTCGGCCCATATTCCTTATATCGTAAAATGGCCCGCCGGTATATCCAAATCCATACCGGACGGAAGCAGCATAGAACAACCTGTAGAACTGAGAGACTTCTTGCCTACCTTTATCGATATCGCCGGCGGGTCGGTTCCTCCCGATATGGACGGGCGGTCTTTACTCAAGCTGATCCAAGGCCAGCAGGAACAATGGCGCCCCTATATAGACATGGAGCATGCCACTTGCTATAGCGACGATAATTACTGGGCAGCCCTTACCGATGGGAAGATTAAGTATATCTGGAATTTCCACAACGGAAGCGAGCAGTTGTTCGATTTACGGGAAGACCCGGGAGAGACACATAACCTTAGTGAGGACGCAGCCTATCAGAATAAGTTGTCCGAATTACGCAAGATGATGGTAGAGCATCTGTCCGAGCGAGGAGACTCATTCGTGAAAGACGGTAAATTGATGACTCTCGATACGACCCTATTGTACAGTCCCAATTTCCCGAAATAAGGGACGAGCGAGCCTCGTCCCTACAGTATCTTACGTTTTTTACCTTTTTTTTATCGCGGAATGGATGTATCTTTGCCCAAGAAACTAGAAGAGACTCAACTTAATGCTAGGAATCGTTAGTAAAGGAATCATTATAGGTGTATTGGTTTCGGCCCCCATGGGCCCCATCGGTATGCTCTGTATACAAAGAACACTAAATAAAGGACGTTGGCACGGGTTCGTCACCGGATTAGGGGCCGCTCTATCCGACGTGATTTATGCGGCACTGACTTGTCTGGGCATGGGAGTTGTGGTCAACTTCGTGGAGGCGAACCAAGCGCCCCTGCAATTGATCGGAAGTATCGTTCTCGGCATTTTCGGGTATTATATCTTCCAAAGCAACCCGACTAGGAACCTAAAGAAACACCGAGAAAAAAAATTATCGTTCACCCAAGACTTTATTACAGCTTTTCTACTTACCTTTAGCAACGTGTTAATCGTCTTGCTCTATATCGGATTATTCGCCCGGTTTGGTTTCGTGCTGCCTGAACATTCGTTTTGGCTGCTGGTATTGGGCATTGTTTGCATAGGGTTAGGGGCCGTTCTTTGGTGGTTCGGCATAACATATATTATTGGAAAACTGAGAAAATGGTTCAACGTTAGAGGCATTTGGTTACTGAACCGGATCGTGGGCTCTGTCATTATCGTATTGTCTATTATCGGTGCCCTATCGGTTTTATTGACCTCCTACTTACAATGGCCTTTACTTCAAATCTATAGTTAAAATGAAAAGACTGAAAGTTCCTGTTATCCCCGTTCTGGATGTACTCGATATAACATCCATAGAACCGATTCTTGAGGTGCAATCCCAACGTGAGTTCCTCACCCATGCCAATTGGCATGAGTATCCATATAAGCCGATCACCGCTTTTAATATAGCTCGGACAGAGAAAAATCTATATATACGATATAGCGTGCAGGGTAATTCGCTAAAGGCGTCTTATGAGATGGACAATTCCTCGGTCCATAAGGATAGTTGCGTGGAGTTCTTCATGAAAAAGGAAGGTGACTCGCATTATATGAATTTCGAGTTTAATTGTATCGGGACTTGCGATGCCGCCCGCCGTACCTCACGGGATATCAAGACGTCGCTTTCGCAAGAAGAGTATAAAAGCATCATAAGACTCCCATCCGTGAGAAGAAGGGCATTCGAGGAGATTAAAGGTATTCATACATGGAACTTGATCGTAGTCATACCACTCAAGTTGATGGGGTTAGATCCTAGTAATCTGCCGGAGAAAATACTAGGGAACTTCTATAAATGCGCCGATGAGACAATGAATCCGCATTTCGTAAGTTGGAGTCCGATCGACCTTCCCGAGCCTAATTTCCATTGTCCTGAATTCTTCGGGGAGATCTACCTGTAGTATAGACGTAGCGTGCTGCATGCAGCACGCTACGTCTATACCGGCAAGCCTATGACTTATTGTTCTTACCTAGTTTCAGCTCAATGACGAACGCTATTATCAAGCCGATTCCCCCGAACAAAAGAACCGAAGCCCCATAAGCCGTACCCGCTACCTCATGCCTGTACCAACCATCATCATAATAAGAATTTGTCGCCATACACATATTAATAATAAAGCCTACCAACAAACCTAATCCGATTCCCGCCAAAAGGCACCCGGCCTTTAAGCTACTGAACGAGAAGTTTCGCATGTAGTTAGGCAGTCCCAATTTACCATCGAAAGCAGAGGCATCCAGTTTATCACCGATCTTCTCGATAATCGCCAAACGTTCCCTCTTGCGAACAAACAACTCAAATAATCCGTAAATACCTGCACAAACGATTCCGACAACTAGCGGAACAGAAATAAAATCCATCATAACTGTATAATTTTAATTGATTCATTCATATTGTTTGCTAATTTGACGCAACAGTTTCCCATAGGTTACACCTCCGGGCTGAAAAATATTTTTTATTTTTGTTACCGCAAGTTGTAACCTATTTACCCGGCTTGCGTCCATTAAGTACAATGGAATTGTATACCGATACATATTACATACAAAGGATACAAGCGGGGGACGTGGCATGTTTCGCTTGCCTTTTGGACAAGTATAGCCGTCCGATTCACTCGTTGATCCTCAAAGTGGTACGAAGCCAAGAGGAGGCTGAGGAGTTGGCGCAAGATACGTTTATGAAGGTATTCAAAAACCTCGCCTCATTCAAAGGGGATTGTAGTTTCTCCACATGGATTTACCGGATCGCTTACAACACGGCGATCTCGTCGGTCAGGAAGAAGAGATATGAGTTTCTACCGATTGAGGAGACTACACTTGAAAACGTATCGGAGGAGGAGGTTACGAACCTGTTCGGACAAACCGAATCCACGGAACAGGTTCAAAGATTGGAAGTCGCCCTTGAACAACTTCTACCGGACGAACGGGCCTTGATCTTGCTCTTTTATTGGAAAGAAAAAACAATAGAAGAACTGGTCTCTATCACCGGCTTGACCGCCTCGAATATTAAAGTCAAGCTACATCGCATCCGAAAAAAATTGTTTGTATTATTAAATGAAATGGATCATGAGTAAGATAAACACAAATAAGGAACAACCCGATTTATTGGGGGATTTATTCAAACGCATACCGGAGGAGGAGCTTCCCGCCTCGTTCCGTTCGAACGTAATGCGACAAATCATGCTTGAGTCCGCAAAGGCGAAGAAACGTGACGAACGGTTCAGCCTGTTAGCGGCGATCGTGGCCTCGCTTATCATGATTTCCCTTGCGATCGTATCTTTCGTATATATGGAGATACCCAAGATAGCCGTCCCCACAATAAGCACATCGGCCTTGGCTTTCTATTTATACATAGGGGCCATCACGCTCATACTTCTATTGGCGGATTATAAATTGAGGAATCTATTTCACAAGAAAGGATAAGCACGAAGCGAGCTCCGTCCGTATACGAGGAATCTATGGACAAGGAACCATTCAGCCGCTCGGCGATCAAAAGACAGATAGAAAGTCCTAAACCCGCACCGGGTTTGTAATCATCCAGCTTCTCAAAGCGATTGAATACCGCAGCTTGTTTTTCAAGGGGAATACCGGCACCCGTATCCGTAACGGCTATGTATACCTTTTCCCGATCCGGCGCAAGTTGGAACGATAGGTTAATCTCACCTTTCTCCGTAAATTTAGCGGCGTTTGTCAACAGGTTTGTCAACAGTTGTTGCAGGCGCAGATTATCTACATGTACCACGATTGGTTCCCCAGCGGGAGAAAAAGTCAATTTAACCCCATCCGGCATCCGGTAGCGTACACTCTCCAATGCCATTTGGCAACACTCCAAAAGCGGATAATCCTTGATATTGAAATGAAGGTCTCCAGTCTCCATCCGGGATAAATCCAATACGTCGTTTACCAGATTCAACATCAAATCCGTATTATTCCGGATGATAGACGAATATTCCTCCCGCTCTTTCGCATCGGTAGAAGGTTCCACCAGCAAACTGGAGAAACCTACGATCGCATTTAACGGGGTCCGGATCTCATGGCTCATATTAGCGAGAAAAGCGCTTTTCATCAGGCTGGCCTCTTCCGCACGGGCTTTCTCCCTCATCAATCGTCTTTGGGATTCCAAAAGCAAGTCTTTCTCTCGCTGTAATTGGTTTTTCAAGGATCGTAGATGGCGGTAGTATAAAAACGAGATATAGAGGAGGATCGATAACACGACCGATATAGATAAGATAAACACCAACAAATCTTGTTTCCGGGCGATACGTAACCCGGCTTCCTTCAGTTCCGTTTCTTTCAATTCCTTTTCATGCAACTCATGCAAGGTTCGCAATTGATTCACCTGCCGGAGAAAAGAAGTTCCCCGCCTTTTCGTCAGCGTTCTATAAAGTTCATCATATAGAGCCATAACCTCCTCGAGTCGGCCCTGCTCCTTTAAGATATCCGCCTTGAACTGAATATCTTCGGGTAATCGCTCTGTCTCCAACACTTCATTTATATAACGCAGTGCCAACGGGATATCTCCAGCCGCCTTATAATAACGAGCCTTAACCGCTAGATAAGTATTGATTGCATAGTCCTCCTCTACCAAACTATTGCCGACATAGGAAGAGGCTTTATCCAACGCTTTCTTGGCATTTGCCAAATCTCCTTTCGAAAGATAAAAGCTCGTGTAAAAAGAATAAAGCAGCCAATACTCCCGCTCTAGTAGCAAAACATCACCTTTTTCTTGATTAATCTCATATTGCTCATCCAGCAGGGCTTTATATTGTTCCAAGATTCGTTCCGTCAACGTATATTGTTTCGTTCGGACACTACTTTCCAATTGATAAGAAGTTAACCGGATTTTAGTATCCATGATATCGGGAACATCTTTTATATCCTTCAATAAATCCAAACCTTCCTGAAAAGAGACTACGGCATCGCTATCCCTACGGATACGTTGGTAAATCAGCCCCAAAGTCTCCGAACAGCGAAGCAAGCCGTATTTATGATTCAGATTGCTCGCCAACCGATACAGATTCATCGCCTCACTCATTGCCAACTCATAATTCCCTAGCCAAAGGAGATCTTGACTGGAATAACTCTTCACCTCAAACAAGACATACGGATATTCATGGCGGGCCTTCGCCATAGAATCTACGATATTACAACAATAGACCAAACTATCACGCTTAGACTGATTGTAATAATACTCGGCCATACCTTTCAATCCCCTATATGCGATAGATATGGAATCCACCGCCATCGCGTTCTCATAAAGACGTTGATAATAATCTTTCATTTTGGGATCTTGCCGATAAAGCAAAGCCAACCGCTGCAATATAGGTAAAGTAGACGCTATCGTCGGGCAGCCCGGTAATACCCTCTCCAAGCTGTCGATCTCTGTTAAACGATCCTTGCCGGGAGGAGGCGTGGAAGATTTCATCGAGCCGCAAAATACAAGGGAGATCATAATAACCACCCCTATACGTATAGATATCCTGTTATTGAATAGATTCATCAGTCTCATATAGGGGTTTCAATTAAATTCGTTGAATGTATAAAGACAAACCGGGCACCGCCCTTATAAGAGACATCTACGGATAAAGAACCTTTAAGCTGTTCCGAGATGATCTGGCAAACAGAAAGTCCCAAACCGGTACCTTGAACAAAGTCGTCTAATTTCTCAAAACGCTCGAATATCTTCTTACACTTATCCTCAGGGATTCCACAGCCCGTATCCGTAACGAAGAAACGAACCTCACCTTTGCTCTCATCCACGGCAAATGAGAGATTAATCTCTCCCTCGGAAGTGAATTTAGCGGCATTCGACAACAAATTTGTCAACAACTGCTGCAAACGCAAGGCATCCGTATTCAAGGTATAAGATTCAAGCGAGGGAGTAAACGTCAATCGGACCCCGGGCTTCACCCGATGGCGAATCGAATCCAACGCCCTCTGGCAACAGGCGACCAGATCGTTTGGCTTCACGCTGAACTTGATCTTGCCGGATTCCAAACGGGATAAATCCAGGACATCGTTCACCAGATTCAATAGCAACTCGGAACTATGGTTCACCTCCCCGGCAAACCGGATCTTCTCCTCCTCGCTATACTCGCTACTCGCCAATAATTCCGAGAACCCGACAATGGCGTTCAACGGCGTACGCACCTCATGGCTGATATTGGCGATAAAGGCGCTTTTCTTCTTGTTCGCCGCCTCCGCCTCTTTCGTCACGACCCGCAGTTGCTTCTCCGAAGCGATCAAGGAGTCTTTCTCCTGAAGCAACTCATTTCTCAACCTCTTAGTATGCATATAAATACGCCACAACATATAGAGTAGGCCCATCAAGACCAATAGAAGACCGATAGATACGACAATCTGCTTCTGCTTCAAAGCTTCTTGCTCCGATTTCAGCTTCAACTCCCGATCTTGCTTTTCCAGGTCATTCAAGTCATTCAATACACGGAGTTGCTCGATTTGCCGGTCGAAGGCATCCGTGTTGATCGTCTCCGTCTTATTAATGATCTCCTCATAGATAGCGATCGCCTCTCGCAATTGACCGGACGATTGCAATATCGCTTTCTTCATCTCCAACTTATCCAGATCACGATTGATCTTTAAAGCCAGATTGACAGCGGACAACGCATGCCTATAATCTTTCTCCTTCCAATAATAAAATGATTTTGTCCGCAGATATTGAGCCTCCACCCTATCCCCAAAAGAACTATCCAAATAAGCGGTCGCCTGATCCAAATACGCCTGTGCCTTTCCCGAATTCCCTTTCATGGTATACAGCTCGCAATAATAGCAACTCATCAAGCAACGATGACGTTTTACCGGAAAAATCTTTCCCTCCCCATTATACTTCCTTTCCAAGGAATCCAATAAATGATCATACTGTTTCAAGAGCGCCTCCGACTCGGACAAACGTCCTAATAGCAGGGTAGATTCCAACATATTAGACAAATACATAATCCGGAAAGCAGGATTCGCCTTCTCCCCTTTCAATAAGTGCAGGCCTTTCCCGAAGATCTCTACCGCGTCACTGTCTTTCTTAATCCGCTGGTACACCATCCCTAGATCGCGATAAGCCCGTAGCAGGCCGTAATCGTTCTTACTTTCCCGGGCCAAATCCAGATATTGCATGGCCTTGTCCATAGCCAGCTCATAATTGCCGGACCATAGATAATCCTGACAAACCAAGCTACCGGATAAAAACAACCCTCTGGGACTCTCATGCCTTTTTGAGGCCAACGAATCCAATTGCCCCACCCAATATAATAGGCTATCCCTATTTTCTACATTATAATAATAACGACTCAAGCCAGCCATCGCATCGTATACGATCCCGATGGAATCCAAAGGCATCGCGATATCGATTATCTCTTTCAACGCTGGCACCTCCTCCGGCAATTGCCAGTACAAGCCGATTAATTCTTTAAGAAGGGGTATCTTATCCTGAGGTTTTTGGATACGTGATAAAGATTGGCGTATGCTATCCGCACGAAATTTACTCACGGCATTCTGCGCACTTGTGCCCACCGCAAACAAAATCCACACTATTCCTATAAAAGTATTGACGCTGGACTTTCTTAAAAATCCTCTACTCATTGATTTATCGCTTACAATTCGCAAACTTACAAAATAAATATCAATAAAAATCAACAGTTTTCCGTAATTACAGCCAACACGGCCCAAATGAATGTTTTTACCCCTCAAAACTCTTGTCAATCAGAAAAAAAGCATTACCTTTGCCCCGATTTTTGAGAGATGACAACATAAAGTCTAACTTACTAATTAAAACAAACTTAGTATTAACAATTAAAGAATGGAAAATTTAAAAAACATCCAGCCGGTTGAAGATTTCAACTGGGACGCTTTCGAGCAAGGCGAGACTTACACCGAAGTAAGCAAGGACGATCTTGTAAAAACGTATGACGAGACCCTGAACACGGTAAAAGACAAAGAAGTGGTTATGGGTACCGTTACTTCTATGAACAAACGTGAGGTTGTTGTAAACATCGGTTTCAAATCTGACGGTGTTGTTCCTATGTCCGAGTTCCGTTATAACCCGGATTTAAAGATTGGTGACGAGGTAGAGGTTTACATCGAGAGCCAAGAAGACAAAAAAGGACAATTGATCCTTTCACACAAGAAAGCACGCGCTACACGTTCTTGGGATCGTGTTAACGAGGCTCTTGAAAAAGACGAAATTATCAAAGGTTACATCAAATGTCGTACGAAGGGCGGTATGATTGTTGACGTATTCGGTATCGAAGCGTTCTTGCCGGGTTCTCAGATCGATGTGAAGCCGATCCGCGACTACGATGTATTTGTAGGTAAGACTATGGAATTCAAGATTGTTAAGATCAATCAAGAATTCAAGAATGTTGTTGTATCTCACAAGGCTCTTATCGAGGCTGAGTTGGAACAACAGAAGAAAGATATCATCTCCAAATTGGAGAAAGGACAGGTATTGGAAGGAACTGTCAAAAACATCACTTCTTACGGTGTATTCATCGACTTGGGTGGCGTAGACGGTTTGATCCACATCACAGACCTTTCTTGGGGACGTGTTTCTCATCCGGAAGAAATCGTTCAGCTTGACCAGAAGATCAATGTTGTTATCTTGGACTTCGACGACGAGAAGAAACGTATCGCTCTTGGCTTGAAGCAATTGACTCCGCACCCATGGGATGCTTTGGATACGAACTTGAAGGTTGGTGACAAGGTTAAGGGTAAAGTTGTCGTTATGGCTGACTATGGCGCATTCATCGAGATCGCTCCGGGCGTAGAAGGTTTGATCCACGTTTCAGAGATGTCTTGGACACAGCACTTGCGTTCCGCTCAAGACTTCATGAAGGTTGGTGACGAGATCGAGGCCGTAATCTTGACTTTGGATCGTGACGAGCGTAAGATGTCTCTTGGTATCAAGCAATTGAAGGCTGATCCTTGGGAAAACATCGAGGAGCGCTTCCCGGTAGGTTCTCGTCATGCGGCTAAGGTTCGTAACTTCACAAACTTCGGTGTATTCGTAGAAATCGAGGAAGGTGTTGACGGCTTGATCCACATCTCTGACTTGTCTTGGACGAAGAAGATCAAACATCCGTCTGAATTCACTCAGATCGGAGCAGAGATCGAGGTTCAAGTATTGGAAATCGATAAGGAAAACCGTCGCTTAAGCTTAGGCCACAAGCAATTGGAAGAGAATCCTTGGGATGTATTCGAGACAATCTTCACGGTTGGTTCTATCCACGAAGGTACAATCATCGAAGTATTGGATAAGGGTGCCGTTATCTCTTTGCCTTACGGCGTAGAAGGTTTCGCTACTCCGAAGCATCTTGTAAAAGAAGATGGTTCTCAAGCTCAAGTAGATGAGAAACTTTCATTCAAGGTAATCGAGTTCAACAAGGAAGCTAAACGTATCATCCTTTCTCACAGCCGCATCTTTGAAGATGAGCAAAAAGGCGCTAAGGCAACTTCTGAAAAGAAGGCATCCTCAAAACGTGGTGGTAAAAAAGAAGAGGAATCTGGAATGGTAACCGGTCCGGTTGAAAAGACTACATTAGGTGACATCGAGGAATTGGCTGCTTTGAAAGAAAAACTTTCTGGTAAGTAATTGATTCTTCTTTGAGATATAATAAAAGGAGATATCTGATTCAGGTATCTCCTTTTTCTATGTTATTCCTACTGCGGCTTATTTAAGAAAAGCATTCTTCCGTGACACGTGTCTCACATGGCTCGGAAATACCCAACAAATCATTGATCTCCTTTCTTTTCTCTAAATCCGTAAAATAAGCCTCTACAACTTTATAAATATCAAAACCTCCCGTAGAACCGGCTGCCAAGTTTAGTGACTCGACTAATTTACCTGTAGCTTTATGAATCTCAGCTTGTTTCAGCAAATGAAATTCATTCCCGTGAATTAATTGATTCTTTCCCATGATGTTCCAATTTTAGGTTATACAATATATTACAAAGGATTTCTATTCCTGTCCTAAAGATACAAATATCTTATATATGACCTAATACTTTTATCTATTTTTAAATCGGTTCATCTATTTTATCAGTCGAAAGAGAAAGTATATCTCTACATTCCATTAATTTTGCCAGAAAACTAAAATGAAAAAGTTAGTAATATTCGATCTTGACGGAACATTATTAAATACGATCGCGGATTTAGCCCATAGCACGAACCATGCGTTGCGGCAAAACGGCTTTCCGACACATGACGTAAAGGAGTATAACTTCTTCGTAGGAAACGGCATCAACAAATTATTCGAACGTGCGTTACCCGAAGGTGAAAAGACGGAAGAGAATATACTAAAGGTAAGGGAAGAGTTCTTGAAGCATTACGATCTGCATAACACAGATCGCAGCGTTCCCTACCCCGGTATCCCTGAGTTATTAGCCTTGTTGCAGGAAAGAGGGATAAAACTGGCGGTCGCTTCTAATAAATATCAAGCCGCTACCCGTAAGCTCATCGCCCATTTCTTCCCTTCCATACAATTTACGGAGGTTCTCGGACAGCGTGAAGGAGTAAAGGCGAAGCCAGATCCCAGTATCGTCAATGAGATCGTAGAACGAGCGAGCATATCCAAAGAGTACGCTCTTTATGTCGGTGACTCGGACGTAGACATGCAAACCGCCATCAACAGCAAAGTGACCTCCTGTGGGGTAACATGGGGCTTTCGCCCTCGTACGGAATTAGAGAAATACGCACCCGATCATATAGCGGAAAAGGCAGAAGATATACTCAAGTTTATCTAAAAGACGACCTAAGCCTGTCGTGCGAGGCAATCCTTCCCGTTCTTGTCTCGCACGCTTGTCCTTAACCTGAATTACTAATATTTCCTAACACATATTCCATCCAGCTCGCACAGCCCTTAGAATACAAGTTATCCCTAACATCACCTCAACCGTACTTGCAAAAAAGTATTAGACCTACAAACAAAAACATCCAATAGCGGTTATTTTTCAAGGTATCATTTAAACCAAACTTTAAAAAACGCCAAAACGAGACCTATATTTCTGTAATATTATACCAAACAACCACTAGATAAATATAGTAAAAGACGAAGTTATAATTTTACATAAGAAACATAGACAAAAAGAATGTCGGGAAATATTAAAAAAATAGTTGAGCCGAATAGTGGTATTGATTATTCTTTGGAGAAGGACTTCAAGATCTTTACACTTTCCAAAGAACTCCCTATTACCACTTACCCTTCTTATATAAGATTAGGGATTGTCATCTATTGTGTAAAAGGAAACGCTAAAATTGATATCTATTCCAACAAGCACATTATAACCCCTAAAGAGCTCATCATCATCTTGCCGGGGCAATTGGTCGCATTAACGGACGTTAGCGTAGATTTCCAAATCAGATATTTCACGATCACGGAATCCTTTTATACTGATATATTAAGCGGTATCAGTCGTTTCTCGCCACATTTCTTTTTCTATATGAGGCAACATTACTATTTCAAGATGGAAGACGTGGAAACTCTTTCCTTTGTAGACTTCTTTGAATTACTTATAAGAAAAGCCGTCGATCCGGAAAACCAGTATCGAAGAGAGTCGGTTATACTCTTACTTCGCATATTATTCCTTGATATATATAACCATTATAAAGTCAATTCTTTAGACAGTACGGCAACGATAGATGTACACAAGAAAGAACTGACCCACAAATTCTTTCAATTGGTCATGAGTAATTACAAAGTGAACAGAAGCGTGACGTTCTACGCGAACTCTCTATGCATCACCCCTAAATACTTGACCATGGTTGTTAAGGAGGTAAGCGGCAAATCCGCCAAAGATTGGATTACGGAATATATGATCCTAGAATTAAAAGGATTACTCACCAACTCTACCTTGAATATCCAAGAGATTGTTGAGAAGACGCAGTTCTCGAACCAATCTTCGTTGGGACGCTTCTTTCGGAGGCACACGGGCTTATCGCCTTTGCAATACAGAAAAAAATATTTAACAACAGAGCAAAGAACAAACTTCTCAAAAAATAATACGATATGAATAAAAGTCAGCTAATCGAGGAATTATCGAAAAGAGTCGGTAATGACAAAGAAGAAATCCGGTACATATTGGAAGAACTGAATAACATCATCTTAGAGAAAACGAGAGCCGGAGAAAAGGTATGTATACAGGGTTTCGGTGTTTATACTCCCCGCTTGCAGACAAGCAGGTTGGCTAGAAACCCGAAAAGCGGAGAGACTTTAATGTTGATCCCCAGAACCATTGTCCATTTTAAGTGTGCGCCCAATTTGGTAAAAGAGATCAATAAATGAAAAATAAAGGGTCGGCTCCATCAGGAACCGGCCCTTTCGTTATACCTATTAATGACATACCAAAGACAACATTCTATAATCTACATCAATATTTGTCGAGCATATTTCACGCAAGTGCCTACCTCTTTCACGGAGTCAGACCAAGGCTTGATATCATATTCCAGTTCTATATCGCAATAGATAGGCCATTTCTCTTGTTTGATCAACAAGAGTACGTCTTCCAACGGCATCTCCCCTTGTCCCCATACTTGATTCGTATTCGGCTGGTCCCCTGTCGTAGGCCCCGTCTTGTCTTTCAAGTGGATACTATAGATCCGATCATGATATTTCTTGATCATCTCATTCGGGTGGATACCTGTAGAGCCAAAGAAGTGGCCCGCGTCAAAATTCAACATAATAGAAGGAGAGACCGCTAAGATCGGATCGCAACTAAACCCTTCTTCGGCATATTGCATATGATTATGGAAAGCCATATACATCCCATGCTTCTCGGCAAATGGAGCGACTCTTTTCGCCGTCTCCAAATTAATCTCGTCCGTCACGGCTTTAGCGCCCATGGCCTTGGCTACCTTGAACGCATAATCGATTTCCTCGTCCGAACCCATACGGGAAGGTTCCATCTTCACGATATGCGCCGATATTCCTGCTTCGTTCAATAACTTACGGGCACCTTCTACCTTTGATAGATCCAACCCGAGACGCCACGCTTTCACCTCTTCCTTATATTTATCGATCTCAGCCTGCTGCTCCGGAGTAAACTTCGGGGGACCCATCCGACGAGGAGCCGCAGGTTTCTCACCCGGTTTCGCCGCGGGTTGAGAAGCTTGCTGACGGAAGAATTTCATCATCGGATTCTCCGGAGCTCCTAAATAAGCTTCCAGATCACCTCCCATCAACTCGATGGAACTGATATTCGCCTCTTGGCAATACTTGATGATATTCTCCAATCCACCCGGCATGGAACGCCAACTATAAGTGATCGTGCCGATTTGCACGCCACCGAACTTCGAGTTAACCTTGCCTGCCTCCGCCGCCGTATCAACCGGAGCGGGAGCCGCCACACTCTTCCCCGTACAAGAGAAAGCACTCGGAAGGAAAGACGCGGCCGCCAAAGCAGCGACCGATCTTCCTAGAAACTCACGTCTGGACTGACCATTGTTCACATCTTTACTCATAACTATTCAGTTTATACATAAATATCAACTCTTAGAAGAAAGGCCCTTACAGACTTCAACCTTTACGATATTCATCGTAAGAAAAAATATATAGTAAAACACAACTTCGCTTCCTCGCTTCCTCGTGCGAAACAACGAGAGCGAATATAGGGAGGAGCAGTAAACCATGAGTTAACGAACGCTAAACAAGGCATTAACCTAGGGCTAATTTAAGGCAAATTTCATATCCGCACAAAGCATAATTCACGCAATAACAGCGACATAAATAAATCAAGAAATATTTATAAAAATCTTCGATAAGTCAGAGGCATAGCACCTGCCTCCCTATTCGAAAGGATCGCTATCAGTGGGGTGCATACATTTGTCACTGTAATGCCAGAGGAGTGCCACACGGATGGCACAGGCATGCCATAACGGTGGCACGGTCTTGCCACAACGATGGCACAGGTGTGACAATAGCGATGGCACAGTCCTGCCAATGAGCAGGCACACTATAATATTACTGGGGAGATTGCTGACTCATCAGCGAAGACGGTACGACCTGCTCAAAAGAAGAGGGGAAAGCCTCGCCATACATCTCTTGGTATAAAGCGCAAAAGCGGTCGTACACGTAACGGGCCAATTTGAAGTTGTTCTGGTAAATCAAGGCTTTGATCTTATAGAGCAAAGCCTCCTCGTTGCAAGGATCGTTCAGAAGGATCTGGTCTGCTATCTGGATCACCCGATCCGCCTCATCCTCGATCGAGTAAGTGTCGATAAAGCGAGACAAGACATCCACCGTACTATTACAGATATAACTTTTAAAATCATCCATCCAATCAAACGATTCCCCTTTGAACACTTCTCCTTTGCTGATAATATCATAGAAATATTCAAAGTCCGGCTGAGTCCGTACCCGTTTATCTTTCAGCCAATCCAAACAAGCCAAATAATCGCAATAGACATCTTCCGAAAGCTGGAGAATATATCGATTCGCGTTAAATAGAACCTCGACCGTATCGATACGTTCCAATATCTTCCGGAGTTTCAATATAGATACGCTTCGAAGGCTCTTCGTACTTTTCGAGGGGTTGTCATTCCCCCAAATCATCCGTGTCAAGTCCTTGCTCGATATCCCGAAACCTCCACGGGAAGAGTGAAGCATAATCAAGATAAACAGCTGTTTTAATTTGGGGGTAAATAGAGAGGTTATATCATTTCCATCCCGGTCCAACACATAGAACTCTCCAAACAATCGGATATAATTGCGTAGAACCGGAACCTCCTCGATCTCCTCCGGCATCTCTCGCGAAGAACGATCCGGTTCCTCGATTCCTTCCTCGATTCCCTCCTCCACAACCGTTCCCGCATCAGCCTCATCCTGCCTTGGCTTTTCTTTCACCTTCCGATAGCCTAGATAAGCAATCGAGACCAGAACCATCAAAATCAACCCAATTCCAAGGACATCCAACCAAGTAATCGCATTCGATATATGTAAATCTAATAACTGGTTGCTCAATCCCAATATCTCCTTATCGCTCAACACACGAGACCAAATACAAAGATTATCCAGCACACCCACGAAGTTCGAGGACTGGCTGAAATTCACGAAACCGACATATAAGCTATCACTACCCAGATAAGCCGGACGACCAAAAGAGATCGCATCCAGTTTTCCATTTACGAATATAGCCTGCTCCCCATTCCGCTTATTATACCGCCATACGACATTATACCATTTGCCCGGCTCGATCTCCGTGTTACCAACCAGATCGTTGTTAAAGAATCCCATATACGGTTTCCGATTCCGTATCAACAGATGCAACGCTTGTTGATAAGTACTATTCTTAGCTCCCAGAATACAATAATCCTCCTTCTCCGGCAGGTACTTAGGTATTTTCAACCAAACGCCGACAGTGAAATCATGATCCCGCATATGAAGTTCCGAAGCGGTCGGCAAATCCACACGGGCCTGATTCTCCAAGGAAGCGACCTGCCCCCGTATAGGGTCCTGAATAAACTCGACATTCCTAGATACCGTGAGATTATGATTGGACGAACCATCTTTCTCATCGCCCTCAAACGGTAAATAAATCTCTATATCCTCGTCAATCCGCAAAGGTCTAGCCTTAAAATCGCCGGCGAAAGCCTTCCTTTGGGTACCGGAGACATAAACCGTAGCCGGCTCTATCCGATAGCCCGGAGAGATCGGGGAAAGCATCAACTCGGCTCCGGGCTCTAGCGGAAAGCAATATTTACCCGTCGTATAATTAGACATCCCATCCCAATTCACGTAGTTAAGCAGCTCATTGTTATTCGTAACCGCGCCGTAAATGATATCGAAATTCCGGAAAGTAACCAACGAGACATCCAACCATGCGTAATACTTATCTACTAACACAAAATTGGGAACCCTTCCATCCCGGATCCACGCTCTTTTAAACGATTCTATTAAATAGGGTGTCTGCCGGGCTAAAGCCGAGATATCATTACTATTTCCCCGGGAAGTCTCCAAGAACTTATATCCGGTAAATAAAGACAAATTCTTTTTCAGCCGCTCATCAAAACTCTCAACCCCTTCCGGTTGATTTCCCCAATCAGCGTCCGTATGCTCCACAAAATCCCTCATATTATGCAACCATGAAGGACTGTTCAAATGTTTCTGAACCTCGAAAACGACCAGTCGCTTTCCGGAACTCAACATATCCTTCAGGGATGGCCATCCGTTTTTCGTATCATACTCAAGTACATACTCCATCAAGCCTATTTCCTTAAAAGAGGATTCCAGCTCCATCTCTACATAGAAATCGAGGAAAAGCGTCATAACCTTAGTGGAGTCCGCATCCAAGGCCGTCTTAATGGCTTCCAATGATTCACTAAAAGGAGTAAACGTACCATCAGGTTTCCTTAGTAACAATACATTTGTCTCCGTATCCCGCTTCAAATAGAAATAAAAGCCTTCGATCTGCTTCCGCAATAACTCGTCCAAAGAAAGTTTTTCCGGGGAATTGGAGGATAGACAAGAATAATTAGATAGGATGTAGACGCTCTCGTTATATAAAAGACCGGCCTCTACATCCTCTTGACGTTGAGAAACCAGACGTTGTGCCGAAAGTAATTCCGGCAGGGTGATTATAAGGCTAACAATTAAACATATATAACGAAACCACGCTATCATCGTATACAATATCTTAATTATAAGATCATCCAAAAATAAAGCTTTAATATGACATGACAATGTTTTTAGATTATTATCTTCGCATCAAAATAAAGCGAAGTCATATGGACATACTAGAAATAACGCGAAAGCAAGATCCTCTCTATCCTACCTTTGAGCAAATATATACGGCAAGTTTCCCTCTATTTGAGCAGCGAACAGAAGAACAACAAGAACAGGCCTTCCAATCTCCCAACTATCATCTAGAGGTTTATCTGAAAGATAACCTCTTTATTGGCTTTATCTCATACTGGGATTTTAGCACCTATGTATATATCGAACATTTCGCCATTCATGAGAACTTCAGAGGACAAGGCTATGGCAGCTTATTACTGGAGGATTTTAATAAACGCCTGAATAAGATCATTTTATTAGAGATCGATCCTATCATGGACGAGGTATCAGCTAACCGGTTAAAGTTCTACAAGAAATGTGGTTTCTTTGAAAACAGTTACGACCACCTCCATCCTCCTTATAGAAACGCCTATCAAGGACATGCGTTAATCATCCTGACAACAGAGAGGCCAATTACTGAAGATGAGTATATCCAATTCTGTTCCGACTTGCGGAATATCGTCATGGCAAATTAAGATATAAATATCAAAGCCCCGATCGTTTCTTCGATCAGGACTTTATTTAATATCACCAGAAGCCGGAAACAGGAACTAAGGAGGACAACACCCTTCTTTTCGTAAATTTTCGCATACATCCCGAATAACCGCATATGGCTTTTTATCATAGCCACTGTCAAAAAACTTTTCCATGGCTTCGACTGTATCCAGATAAAGCCATGCTCCTTTCTTCAAGCAAATCAATCTTACGAAACGTGCCTCTATCAGTTTCTCTAACTTCATATAGGCTAAAGTATCATAAAAATATTTCACCAAACGTCTCGCCTCGTCATACTCAAAGGCTTTCGGCAAATTATTTTTCATATCACTCTCCCATTGTTCCAACCGATATACCCCCCGCTTTATATCTTTCAATTTACGTAAAGCCAATTTCATATCCTCCTTCGCGTATTGCGAGATAAAGAACAGATACATATCCGAGGTATTTTTAGTGGTAGCCTGTCTTAAAGCATAAAGAGACAAAAGCACACTTAATACACTAACCACCAAAGCTGTTATATTCCATATATCTTCCATGATTTATCATTTAAAGAGTTTATAAGCCTTTATTCCCCAATCCGTACACCTCCAATGATCACCCTCGCAATCAAATATACAAACCCCGCCTGTCGGGACCTTAATATCATGTGTCGCACAGAAATCCTCATAATTCCCCAGAATATAGGGGGAGAAACGCATCACTCCATTGGAAGAGACTAGTAACCAAGTCTCACCATCAGGGATACTAGCCGCCAAATCCTGCCAGCCGCTTATCAGTTTCTCTACATCTACGTTCCATCCTAACGGTACCACGGCCTTCTCATTCCATTGGGCGATCACGGAAAGTCCCCTCTCCACGATCCGATCTTCCGTTAGGTCTTTCCGGCCCATTCCCTCCTTTTCTAAATAGAGAGATCCCAAACGTTTTATTACATGATCTTCTACCATATTCTCATCCGGCCCATAATCAATCTCTTTAAGACGTAAGTCTTGAATGATAGGCAAATCCACATTCATTTCCTCCAAGATATAATTAGCGGTCTCCAATGTGCGTTTTAAGGGGGCCGAAATCACCTTGTCGATCACAATCCCCTTCTCACGTAAATAACGTCCCGCAGATCTAGCTCGTTCCTCCTCTACCAGAGGCAAATCAGTTCTAGCTCCAACCCGAGTCGGAGTCTCTCCCGCACGAAACGTATTACCATGCCGTACGATCACAAGTTTTCTACATTTTTCCATGGTTGTATTAATTTAAAGTCATCTACTATTTTTTGATATTCAGGTAACAAATCTATCAAGCAATCCCAACGTTTTTTACTTGCTCCTCCGGGAAAAAACGATTCCTCCGAGCCAATCTTTTGATAACCATTTCTGGTGTCGCATCGATGCACACCATATGAATCCGATATCCAAGACTCTTTATCTTCTTATACAAATCCACATGTTCTCTCAACGCATTACTATGTTCAAATAAAATAGGCCACCCATTCCTCAATCCCAACAAAAGAAGACGGTAACCTAAAAAACGAGCAGGAAGTTCCCAACGTAAGAACGCTTTCTCCCTATCTAGCGAGCAATCCGCTTGATACCCGGATAATGCCCCCATAATAGCGTCGAAAGCGATATGCAAACAAGGTCCATTCTCTGATAGCCATTCCTCCGCCCAATACGATTTACCGGATGCGGGTATACCACATATATTCAAGAGTAAGGGTGATTCCGATGTCCGCATATCCACCTTTTGGCTGTCTACCCAACAGTCAAAATCCATCCATACCGGACCAGCATCACAGCCAGAAGGTAGAACCTCCTCCAAAGTATGGTAGGGAGATAAAATAGAATCTACGATTCCATCTAAGTCACGAAAGATCGAACTCTCCATACTTCTCAAGTATTTCCTCAACCCGTTTGACATCTTCCGGGGAATCAACCCCGCTTGTTGTCTCACGTCCCCGATAATCGACGTCTACGACCCTCATTTTGATGCCATTCTCTAAGAAGCGCATCTGTTCCAATCCTTCTATATAAGAGCGTTCATACACAGACGGAGGTAATGAGAAATAAGACTCGAGGGCTCGACCGCTATACGCATATAAACCCACATGCCGCCTGACAGGGCTTTTAGGCAAAAGATCCCTAGCCTGATCCTCCTTACGGATAGCGGGTATGGTTTGTTTCGAAAAAGCTAAGGCATATCCCAGCCGATCCACCAATACCGTCGTGCCGGAATAAGGGGTTTCCTTTTTCATCGCCAGTAATTGATCGTATTCGCTCCATCCCAACAAGACCGAGGCGGTAAGGACCTCCGCCTTCTCCTTTCTCCATGTATCGATCAGATCTTGCAAGATCCAAGGAGGACACGTGGGATTATCGCCTTGCAGATTTATTATCAGTCCGGGATTGGTGTCCTGTTTCCTTACCGCCTCATAGCAACGTTCCGTACCACTTTTACAATTCGTGGAAGTCATCATCACCGGAATCTCCCGGGATTCGCAAAACGAGACGATGCGCTCATCATCCGTAGCTACCAAATAAGAACAAGACTCATTTTTGCGACATACAAAATCCGCTATATCCGAGACCCATTTTATCATCTCTATACCTTTAATCTTAACCAAAGGCTTACCCGGCAACCGGCTTGAATCATACCGAGCCGGTATTACAATCAGTACTTTTTCCATAATCACTTCATTTAATAGATTAACATTCTAAACCGTTTAATTTTATAATATGTAATACAATCAGAGTATTGAGGGTCCTTTGTATGATCATCCGCCGCACGGCAAACCACGTGCATATCCTCACCTACGATACATAACGAAGGATAATTTCTTGAATATAATTCATTCCCTTGGCAAGCGATCATCCCAGCCATACACCAGTCCACACAATTCTTCGAGAATAATAATTGTAAACGATGCCTCTCATTATTCGGGAGTCCATACCGGGAAGTCTCAGGTAATGAGCTTATCGTCCGCATAGAATCGAAAGATTGATTGGATGCCATCCAATACAATCGGGATATTTCATCATACACTATAAAGAATTTCAAATGGCCACCGGGAAAGGGCAAGAAAAGCAAGATCTGTCCGGAAGGAGCCTCTTGAAAACCGGTTACCATCTGGGCGTTCTCATCTTCCCTCACTTTTAATAAACAAGCGTATCCAATCCCTCCGGTATGCGCACGAAGAAACATATGGAACGTTTTCCCCTCCGGATCATACCAAATATGATGTTTATCCTTTATTTGAACCACTTGAGCCTCCAGCCATCCAGTGGGCGCATTAAAACGACCGGGAGCCAATTCCAGCGGCTTATTGGTCAATGACTCGTAAAAAGGAATGCCAACCCCTTCCGGGAAATGTACCTTATCCCTGAAAACAAAAGGATCGGAACGTCGCCAAGAAGACGCATCCAGTAAATCATCGTGAATAGAGCAAGATAGCAAGGTAGGGCTCAAACCCGCCACATTCCAGCCTTCTATCTCCGAGTTATAAAAACGCTGTTCCATCGCCAAGTAAACCCGCTCGTTAGCGAAAAGAACATTACAGGCAGAAGAATGCCATTTCTCACCTTGGGAGAGAAACGAGGGAACGCTCCACGTATTCCCATCATCTTCCGAGCATATAATACATAAATCGCCTGCGTTTCCTATGATATATATCTTTTCCCCTATACAAAAAGGGCGGGCATGCCAAAAATTAAAATCCGAGATAAAACACCAACTAGCGCCTTGGTCGTCCGATACAAAAATCTTACCGATACCTAACCGTCTTGTCCTTTCCGTGTACAGCTGCGAAGAAGCATAGATTTCTTTTACCCCCTTGCCGCCCAAGTCGAAAGTCACGACCAAGCGTCCCGTCGAAGTCACGGTGATTCCGGGAGTATAACAATAAATGTCTTCCGGACTAATTGATTTATAGATCAATGTTTCTTGAGTAGATATAAGCATAGCACGAGATTTAAGAGTACAAAAAAAGGTCACGACATTTCTTCACAGAAGTTCTCGTGACCTGAGCTTTTAATTTATTACTTTAGTATTAATACCCCCGCATGTTCTACCATCGCGGTGTACTTGAAGAATCTATCTCCGCACGGGAATTTCAGAATTATAAATATCTTCTTAAAGGAAGAGATGGGGGATTCCCCCATCTCTTGACCTATCTATTTGTTTAATTATTTAACAACCACTTTAACAGCTTCCTCACCATCAACAGCTACAGCTACGATACCGGCAGGTACGGCAATTGTTGCGTTATCAGATGTAAGAACTGTCTCAGCGACTACCTTACCTAAGATGTTAGAGATAACTACTGATTTACCAGCAGCGCCTTGGATAGTTACAGTACCATTACCAGCTACTACAGATACACCTTCAACATTGTTGATGTTATCATTAGATGTAACCATATCTTCTTCATCCTTCTGAGCGACATTAAAGATTAATGCGCCATCACCATTGGTCTTTGCGGAAGAGAACTGTGAATTGATATCTGTCAGTACCAAACAACCATTATGCATTTTCAACCATGCGGCAGCATATGTCGGAGCGATAGCACGATCAGCGTCACCATTTACGGTTCTATAATTTCGATCTTTCTCGCCATAAACATTAGACTCGAACAAGAATGCGTTCTCTGCACCTTCTTCTGTTACGGCACCAGCCTTATCCGGGTTAATATAACGGAATGACCAAGTTACATTCTTATGTTTGTCACCAACCAAGTCTACGATGAAGTTTTCCAGCTTAGCTTTCTTATAGTTAGCGATGATTGTCGCCGTATCTAACTTAGCCGGTTCTACATTCTCGAAACCATTTGTCAATACGAACAAGCTGTCACCAGCATGGATAGCCTTAACAAAACCTACACGGGTATAGCTGCTATTAGCACTAGAATTCGTTGTGAACATATAAGGATTAACCTTAGCCTCTCTATCGATGAACGCTTGGGCAGAGTCTGAGAAGTTAACCAAGTATTTGCCATAAGCGAAGCCAGCACGACCATGTTGAGCATGAACACACTTAGAAGGATCTGTTGTAATGTTACCGTTAGCGTCAACGTGAGGACCAGCCTCTGTACAAGGAACTGTCTCAACACCCTCTTGGTCGTCACGAGCCACGGAGATCAAATATTGAGGTTTGATATTTCCAAGACCACGATTCAACCAAGCCGTATCAATACGGAACGCTAATTTACCCTCAGCCTTATCCTTATTCCAGATACCAGCGTAATCAACAGTTTCCGTAGTCAAGTTCGGGTTCCACTCATCCATTAAGTACTCATTACGAACGCTCTCAACGAATGTCAAGCTATCAGGACCGTCATTTACATTCTCACCAAGAGCGGCGTTGTTGAAGCGACGGTACAAAGGAGAATCATCCATTGCTACGGCGAAAGCAGATGTACGAATCTCTTGATTGCTATAGAATTTATCATCCAAAGAGCCACGAGTCAAATCCAACGTGTTGTCGTCAACAGAGACCTTCACTGAAGCGTAATTTCTAGAGGCATATTGAGCAGCTCCTACTTTCTTCAACGCAATCTTACCATTAACATTCTGATAAGTATAGTAGTCTACCTTACTATTATCATCTACCAATCGTTGGCCGTCTTTATCATACATCGCTACAGCAACAATATCAGAAGAACCCGGATAAGCCAAATAAGAGGTTCCACCAACCGTCACATAAGTAGCAGATCCTCCCTCCGGAGTATATTGCTCCTCGATAGTCATTGCATCTGCGACAGCCATACCCTTACACCATTCTGGATACCATGCCTGTGCTTGCGCCTGTGTCATAGATGTATTACGCAAATTAGCCTCAACCAAAGTATAATATTCTTTTCCTTCGATATCATTATTCTCTTTCAAGAAATAATCAGTAGGATAAGTCTTCATCATATACTTCTTCGTTGTCCCGTCATAAGTCAAATAACGACCTTTTCCGTCCGTGATACGGTAAACATTTCTTACCAAACCATCGCCATAACCATACTTATCGTCTTTAACAACCACTTGTAAGCGGAAACTTGCTTTAGCTCCAGTCTCATCTACACGTACAATAGAATCCTTCCCTGACGGAACATTAAGATATTTATCTAATGCCAATCCATGCAAATAGTTAAACAGATAAGTTTGAACCTTAGCTTCATTTTCTGATACATACTTATATCCCAGTTTAGCATCCTTTACAAGATCCTCGTCAACTTTAATAAAGCTAACCGTATCCTTTTGGTTTCCATTAAAATAGAATACCTCATTAGCACTACCCTCTACTGCGAATAATTGCATATCAGAAGGAATTTGATAAGAAGTCTTATAGCTATCATCAGAGAACTCACGGTTCGTAATTGAGATCGGCGCAATAGAAGATGTACCTTTCTTCTCTACTACCCATTGAGCAGCCGGCATATGCTTGAACTCTTGGTTACGAGCTTGAGCAGCCCAACCGAAATAACCAGCCAAATTAGCGAATACATAAGAACCTACCTTTTCTGTATTGTAAGAACCACCAGCCTTATACTGGATCAAGTATACACCAGAAGGAATCGTAGTTAATGTAAGGCTACTATAGTCAGCAGAAGTCTTAACCGTAATATTCTGTGAAGCAGCGGTAGGAGTACCACCATCCGTCTCATTCGTATTCAGTGTCAACACATTCGTACCGTCCAATTTAGCCATGTAGATGTACTTGTCAGATCTTGTCGTTACAGTTTTTCCTTGATTAGACCAATAAGAATTATTATTATTGTCTTTGATATCCTTCGCAAACTGCTCGTCAGTTTGACCCGATGCTTTCACTAATTTATCCGCAACTTCCGCTACTTGAACATAGAGTTTGTCTTCTTTCACATTATAAGTGAACTTGAACTTATAAGAACCAGTCAAGCGATTGTCTGCGTTTAATACGTCATAGGTATATTTCAACAACTGACCGCTAGTCTCAGTTCCTTCATAATAAGCCGTATCGACAACTACATACAATTGTTTGTCATCCGCCTTTTTGTCCTTAGCTTTCAATTGAACATAACCACTACCAGCACTAACCGCTTGAAGTCCTGTCGCCGTCAAATGATTCGCCTTGCCTTTTGACACTTCAGGGTCCATATTCAACGCAAAATAATTATCTTTAGAATCAACAGACCACATCAATGTATTTAAATCATCTGCACTTATTGGAATAGGAGTGCTTATTACATCTTCTGTAACAGCCAAAGCAGCTGACAAATCCGCAATCTTACCTTTGTTCAGGGCACCCGTATTATCAAAGAAAACGATTGAGTCCGATTTGAAGTAAGAATACATGTGGTTACTAGCATCGAATGCCCATTCAGAAACCGTACCACTGCCTAATGTCACATCACCAGAAAGACCGTTGGTCGCCGTTTTCGCCAAAGTAGGATCAACAGCCAATGTCATTCCTGTCACCTTATTTACGAAGGTGTAGACAACAGCTCCAGAAGTAGTCTTTGTTGAAACTTTCCAAGTACCGGCAACAACTTCACTCAAATCGTTAGTGCTAAGTGAGCCGTACACAAGTTTGCCATAATCAGCAGAAGTCTTATCTGTCTCAGCGGACAAATAATTGCTTCCGCTCTTCAGCAAATAAGATTTGCCATTCTCCATCGCAGCATTGACAGAGAACGCAGATGCCAGCATTACACCGGCAAGAAGCGTAGAAATCTTTTTGTTCATAATAAATAAATTAATATTAATACTAGTGTTTATTAAGATAATCAACCTGTTAGACTAATTGAAAATCGTCGTTTGCTATTAAAAACGACTAGTCTAAACGATCGTCTAAATCTTGCGTTTTTTGAGCGTCGAAACGGGAGGTTCGTTGAAGGAATCGCTTGTTTCGTGAAGGATAACCTATCCTATTGATAAGAAAGAGAATAAGCGATAAAAAAATCGTCTGGAAGGGTTGCAAGTATCGAAGAAACGCGTACCTTTGCAAATGACTAAAAGAATCGATCGTTTAAACTAGTCGTTTCATCTAATGAAAAATATTTACTAATCATACAAACTTTACTCTTCTATACTAATGTACGCACGTACATTTTATATCTATATCAAAATATAACACTTTGACATTTTGTATTCTTAACTCCCGGAGAATCGACTTTTTCAGGCTCACCCGATAAATAGTGAGGATAATCTCGCAATGTACTTTTATCTACACTTCAATTTGTTTATCACACGTTTCACGTCGGCCAACTTGCTTTATGTCAGTGATATGTTGTAAAGGATGTGAAAGGGAGCGCAGAGATGCCTACGAAGAGTTGTTACCGTTGAGCCTTTCTATTTAATACAAACATTATCGGCAGTAGCTTGCTCTATCTGCCCATGAAATCGTTTCACGGTTGTGATACAATCTTTTCACCTATGCGAAACGATTGTATCACGTAGGTGAAAAGATCTCTTCACGAATGTGAAATGATCAGATCATGTAGTGCCTGGCCATACTATCCCTTGGTGGAATATACATTCAGGAAAATTATCCCCACGATTTATCGGCTGATCCGGTATTTGAAGTAGTTACATTATGCCTCTCAAAAAACACGTACGAGTTTTCTTAAAAGCTAAAACGATGCCTATCCTATTAAAAAAGTAGTATCTTTACAACCGGAAGACAGGGTGCCCCGTCTTATTATACTATTATTCATTATTAATCACTGAAACCTATAAACACTATGGGAAAATTTATCAATCCCTTCACCGATTTCGGCTTCAAGCACATATTCGGTAGGGAAATGGACAAGGACATACTAATCGAGTTCCTGAACGACCTCCTCGAAGGGGAGCATACGATCATGGACTTGAG